>OGDN01003359.1_pt1 | contig 17242 bp, 12 predicted proteins | sample 1570271 | NCBI WGS metagenome assembly OGDN01 (sample SAMEA4384481, study PRJEB24528) | human gut metagenome | reverse complement strand
CTCATCAGTGCCAAAAGGCGTTTACTCAACTCCGGCTTACTCATGGTCGGCTCGCTTTTCTTTTTATTTTTGCCCATACCTCTTATTTTAGTGCCCTAATTTAGTGTTTTTTTCGATTGATTATACAAAAATCCGGGCAATGAATTATAATTTTCCTCCCGGCCAAGGCCGTTATTTTGTTTTACCGGAGCTAACGAAACAAAAAAGCGGCCCCGGAAAGAGGCCGCTCGTCGTTTTTATAAATCCCTTATTTAATCAATCCCTTATCGAATTTTTCTTTCACTTTAACCAGCATATCGACCGTCATATTCTGAAGGTTGTATTCCGGCTTCCAGCCCCATTCTTCCCGGGCACAAGAATCGTCCATACTGTTAGGCCAGCTATCGGCAATAGCTTGTTTTACCGGATCGATCTGATAATCCATCTTAAAATCAGGTAAGTGCTTACGGATCTCGGCAGCAATTTGCCCGGGTTCGAAACTCATAGCGGCAATATTGAAGCTATTGCGGTGTTTTAAACGGGAAGGATCGGCTTCCATCAACTGTACCACTGCATTGAGCGCATCGGGCATATACATCATATCCATATAAGTACCGGCTTTCACATTACAGATGAAAGCTCCTCTGCGGATAGCATCGTAATAAATTTCTACAGCATAATCGGTGGTGCCACCTCCCGGAAGCGTGACATAAGAAATCAATCCCGGGAAACGTACGCTACGGGTATCTACACCGAAACGGTTGAAATAGTAATCGCTCAGCAACTCGCCCGTAACCTTACATACTCCGTAAATCGTAGTATTGGAACGTTGCAACGTATCCTGAGGAGTTTTATCTTTCGGCGTATCTTTACCGAAAGCACCGATAGAACTCGGAGTAAACACAGCGCAATCGTTATCTTTCGCAATATTTAAAGAATTCGTCAGCGCCCCGATATTGATATTCCAGGCCAACACCGGATTTTTCTCTCCGGTAGCCGACAATAAAGCCACCAGATTAAAAATCGTGTCGATACCGTATTTTTTGACTATTGCCGTATATTTCTCTCCATCCAGCGCATTCAGCTCTTCGAACGGACCGGCTTCCGCCAAAACTTTACATTTTTCAGCACTGATATCAGCAGCTACAACATTATTATTTCCATAAATGGATCTCAGATGAGGGACAAGTTCAGAACCTATTTGCCCGCCAGCACCGACAATCAATATTTTTTTCATTGCAGATTGAGTTATAATAGTTTCAAACAATCGGGTAGAACACCACTTTATTCTCTGCAAATGTATATAATAAAATCACCCGTTAGACTAAAAATTGAAATATTTTTCAGTGTTTAAATGAAAAGTTTTAAGTTATTATCCTGTTCCGCTTCATAATAGTAATCGATCTGGAGATTAGGCATTTTAGAAGCCTGAACAGCCAACTGGTCACAACGTTCGTTTTCGGGGATATCGGCATGTCCTTTTACCCAGACGAACTTCACCTGATGTTGCCGGTATATAGCCAGAAAGCGTTTCCACAAATCCGGGTTTTTCTTATCTTTAAATCCTTTCTTCTCCCATCCGAACACCCAGCCTTTTTCAACAGCATCGACCACATACCGGGAATCCGAATAAACGACCACCTGCCACCGGTTTCCGTTCCAGCGGTTCAGCAGGGTTTGCAGAATTTTTTCCGCACCGCCGCCGGACAGGCTGTTGATTGTTGGTCGTCTTCCGGAATCCGGCCATCAGTTCTTTGCGATACACTCCGACTTTCAACACAACGCCGAACCCTCCCGGACCGGGATTTCCACTTGCAGCACCATCGGTATATATAATGATCGGATCAGCCATATATAAATTCAGTTCGAATTAGGTGGACAAAAGTAGTAATTAAAACGCAATTTTCCGGCTTTCCGGGAAAACGCCTATAGACTTTCACTCCCGATTAGTTCCAAGTCTATAATTTTCAGTTACCAAAACTTTAAAAGAATCCATTTTTTAATTATAGCGGTTAAACCTGACTTCTGAAACCTTTGTAACCATTGAAACCGCTGAAACTATTTAAAAACAGATATAATTTTTTCTTTCTATTCCGCCATAACACCCTTCATTTTCCGTTAACGCTATTTGGTAAAGGAAGATTTAGAAGGGTTTTATAGTATCAAATATCGGATCACATCTATCAGTATATGGAAATCCAGATTATTTCATCGGAATAATTTCTTATAAGATATTGATTAATCGATTAAGTTAGTTGTTCTTTTTATCTGTTTATTGTACGCAAGACAATTCATTCGGATAGTTCGTTTACATAAGAATAATAAAATGACAAGCTTCTTAAATAGATTAAAAATACGTATATTTGTCCCGATGAATAAGGTTACCGATATAGACCTTCAATGGTATGAAGCTGTCAGACAAGACAACTATCCGGCTTTTGAGAAATTATTCCAGAAGTATTACGATCCCTTGTGCCGGTATGCCCAGGGTTTATTGGCCGATGGTTCACTGGCCGAGGATGTGGTTCAGGATATGTTCATCCACTTTTGGGAAAACCGGATCAAATTGCAGGTGAAAGATTCACTCCGGGCCTACTTCTATACCTGCATCCGCCACCGGGCCCTCAAAAATCTGCAAAAACAGGCCATTGTCCGGAAACATAACCCGAAATTGACCGAATTTATCGAATACCTCCTCCATTCCGAATATTCGGTCGAAGAAGAGCAGGAAATCGAACGGATCAAAGCCATCATGCAGGAGTTACCGCCCCAATGTTTGAAAGTTTTCATGCTGAGTGCTATCGAAGAAAAAAAATACACCGAGATCGCCGACGAACTTTCGATCTCGGTCAATACCGTCAAAACCCATATCTCTAAAGCTTATCGGTTGATCCGGGGACAATTACATTCGGAAGAATCGCTCATTTTGTGGTATTGGCTGATGAGTCAGTCCACCTGCCTGAAAGCGAAATGAATATCAGGTTATAAAATTTTTATAAAAATGCATCACCCTTTTTTCAGGAAGAGGTATCTTATTATAAAATTTATAAACTAAATTCAAGTATTGTGAAAACAGGTCTTATTATCGGTATATATTTTGCCTTGGTGTGCTGCCGGGAAAAAATACAACCGGCGGTAGTACAGGCTGACTTAAGCGAAGCGGTATATACCGATACGACCTGGTTTGCGGATTGCGAAATCGTATTTCCCGAAACAACGGACCGCTCTCTGATCAGTATGATAAATAAAATAGTACTTACCCCGGAGCGAATCTTCCTGTTCGACATACAAGACAAGAAAATACTGCTATTCACCCGTCGAGGCAAATTTATTACCGATATCCGTCCCCATGGAAGGGGACCGGGCGAATGGCTCGGTATCACCGATTTTACCGTCGATGAAACCGACCGGGAAATAATTGTCACGGCCGATCGTCCATATAAATTTTTGTATTACGATTACAACGGTAACTTCCTTCGGGAAAAAACAAGCGAAGCTTTCTATACTGAAATAACCCGAACAACAGATAACATACTGGCTATCAATTCAAAAGTATTAGAACCCAAACATTACTTATCCCTGCTGAATGAAGAAGACCAGCGGATTACGGTTGCGAAAAAAATTCCTTTAGCATTCACTTACCGGGGGGAATTCCGTTGCCGCGGGAGTTATTTATTAAAGAGCGAACACCTGTATTTCACTCAAAACGGAGATTACACCATTTACAGCTGGGACAACAACCGTATAAAACCTGTGGTTACCGTGGATTTCGGGAAATATAGCTACAATCCGAATCAACTAAATGCAGAGCCTTATGCACCTGCAACCCGAAACAAAGTGCTTTCGATCATAAATGTAAAAGAAATACGCAGTAATCTCTTTTTCAACACCAATAAAATAGGCCTGTTTGTTTATAACAAAACCCGGCATCAAATTGTACACGCCTACGGCATAACCAATACAAACCTTGGAATTGTCCTGCATAACAGCATCGCTACCGAAGATACACACAACGAAATTGTCGCTTTCTCTTACGACATGCCTATATTACAACGTAAACTCGCCGGAATAGCATCCGATAATCCTGTTATAAAACAAATACAAAATGCCAAAGAAGATGATAATCCGCTATTATTCCTTTATAAAAGTATTTAACATAAAACAAACTGACGATTAAATAGTCAAAAGTTTACAAAATTCACAAAGTTTACAAAGCACATAGATACCGACTGCATTTTGTCAAATAAAATCCGATAACCGGTAAATAAAAATATTTTCCCCAAGGGTTATATACACCTGATCACCACCATACATATATTATTTATACATTAGTTTATCTTTCTGAATTCATCTTATTTTTCAGTGGAAGTGAAACTTCCAATTATTGTCAATTGTCATCTGTCGATTGTCCATTTTATTTTGGTGAATACCCACCAAAATAATCGTCCGATTCTTTTTGCGGGTTTCCGCAAAAAGAATAACGGACAGATGATAATGGATAATGGACAATTATTGGAAGCTTCACTTCCATTAAATAAAGAAAAATGAGAAAAGAAAACGAGAATAAAATCATTGACAATCAATACAATATATCCTGTTCTTCGGGTATACTGCTTCATTGTCAATTAACCAGGAGCCTGCGGGGTCCTATGACTTTATAAACATTATGAACTTTATAAACTTTCAACTAAATTAAACGACGTTTATTTGGTAATAAACTATTCACAATAAACACAGGCAATGAGTAAAAATAGGTGAAGTAAAATTGATTTTTTTATTATTTTAAATTATTTTTTAACAACCGAATTTCCGTCAATTCGTCCTCCTGGATGAATTATTGTTTTGTTGTTTAATATTCTTTCGGCATTGTCGAGAAAATAGAAGATTGTGTCGGGAGAAAACTCAAAAAAATTTCTGTTGAAATTTTAACGATTAAAGTATTCTTTTTATAGCTTAAAAAATCCCGCTTGATTCCATAAAATCAAGCGGGATAAGAAGTATGGGTAGCCACCCATAAAATCAATTTATGCTCAACGCATCATTCTTACGTTAGGGGCTTCTTTTTCCAGCTCGGCAGCCTTCTCTTCATTTCCCATAGCCCGCTGTATTTTCGCTTTCACCCGCATATACTCGGATTTATAATACCCATAATCCGTTCCTGCTATCAAACGGTCCAGCCAGCCATCGGCTTCTTTCAGCAACTCCTCATTACCGGAAATCTCTACGTGCTGAAGTAAACCACGAATAAAATCCAATTTCGCATCAGGATTATAAAAAATACCATAACCGAGCGAACGGTACATTTCGTCCAGCATCCCTCTCAAATCTCCCTCTGCCACCTGTTTCACCGCCAACAAAGTAGCTACATATTGAGGTACTTTCGGAAAATTCAAACCGGAGACATACCCCAATAAAGCCTCATACCGTTCCTGGTTAAAAGCACTTTTTTGCGGATTCCACCATACAAAACTATTCACAGCACTACGCAACGTATAATCCAGATAAATATCGACCGTATCTCTTGCAACGACTGGATAAAACCGGTATTTATTCGCCATCACCTTTTTCACCAAAGGAGAAAGAGGATCCGAAAGATTTTTGATAATGAGTTCCCAGGTAGGCCGCGAATAAAACTCTTTCTCGCTCAAACTATCGATATATGCCGTCACCACCTCTTTCTGCAATTTCGGACGATAGGCTTTATACAGCACTTCCATATATTGCTTTACAAAAGCTTCATCCCGTTCGCCTGCCTCATAACGAGCCTGCAATGTCTCCAAACTGGCTTCACCGGACAAAGCCGTCCGCCCATTACCGATCAGGACATCCGCATCCTGCATACCGACCACACAATGCTTCAGCTCTCCTTTACTATCGATATACAATAAAGTCGGAAATGCCTGTACTTCATACTTTTTGGCCAATGCCGGTCCCTCGCCTTTTTCCATATCCATTTTGACACAGACAAATTCAGTATTATAAAAATCAGCCACTTTATCCTGTGTAAAAACGTTCTTAGCCAACATTTTACAGGGGCCGCACCAAGAAGTATAACAGTCTACAAAGATCAGCTTCTTTTCCTTTTTTGCCTGTTTCAGGATCTTCTCCCAATTCCCCTCCCGGAATACGATCGACCGGTTCTGGGCATCTACTCCGACAAACCAAAAACACCATATCAATACAATAAATACTCTCATAGCTTATTTTCTTTCCCGATAAACAACATCGACCACTTTTCCAAAACCCTCATAGGACCGATAAACCTCAGCCGGCTGATCCAAAGAGGTCGGTATAGACAACATCCGTACATGGCCTCCCAACTCTCCCGAAGTGGTTTCATTTTCGCTACCGACGATCAAACAAGATTGCATATCCTTAATCCCGACCGGCTTAGAAGCATCACCCAAAATAAACATATTGAATTTGATCATCGTAATTTTTTCTCCTGATAACTCTGTTTTGAGTTTTCCGTCCGGGAAAGTAATCGGAAGTACCCGGTGTCTTCTGGAAGTCATATCCAATTGGTGTATCTGATTTCCTACCACATAAAATAAATAATACGAGGTCGGATGGATAGCAAAAGCCGTTGCCTTCTCGATATCCGGAGCTTCGATCTGAAAATAACTGTCTTTATCCTGACTCAATGCTGAAAAACTACCTGCTTTCATTCCGTACATCCAATATTTACCGGCATTGTCTCTCAGTATGGCAAATATCATTCCATCATTATCATGTAGAGTACCGGTCATATAAACAAACTTTCTACCGGTTTGAAAAGAAAAATATTTTTCTTCGGCAGTAAGCAAACGCATACTTTGCAAATCCGAAGTCAGTTGTACAAACCGCAGATTTGTCGTGTCATAAAAAACAACAGCCGGTTCATAAGCATAATAAAGAGCCGTCATACCGATAGCCGGAGCTACACCGAAATAATCATTTTCCCCTTTGATTTTATTTAAGGGTTGACCATAAATAGAACCAGATGTCATATCATTTTTGGCATAAATACCATTTTTCCCAACACAAAACCGCCAAAAATTAGAATAATTTCCTTTCAAATCAGTCGGTACAAAATCAGGGTCCCATTTACCGAATTCATACATAAATTCATTGAGCGGATCATAACTGAAATCATCCGGATCCAACTTCACCGTTCCTCCATCTGCCACAAAATATACAGGATGAGCACCAGATGAATATTCATTCATATCCGGATAATGTGCAATTTTCCGGGGCCCTTTCCGAAGAGCTAAAGGACTATCTGCCCATATATCGCGCACCATCATTTCTTCTTTCCCCGACGTAGAAACCATATCCAACCGGGAAAAACCGTTTACATCCGATAAGATCAACCATCCTTCGTTCATGGTACTCGTTACTTTCAGATCGAATCCTTGCCGCCAGGTCACTTGAGTAGTATTATCTTTTACCAACAGGTAAACCGTATACTCAGCTTCCGGCAATCTGACGAAATAGTTCAAATTCAATGTATTACTATCCAAAACAAAAGTTGTTTTCCCATCGACAGAACCCGATTTCACCACAGCTTCCCATTTCAGGAAATAATCACTCAAGTCTTCCTTGGCTAATGTGCCGGTCACTTTAGGATACACTTTGATACTATCCACATTCTTGAAAGCATATTGCTTCTCGGTTGGGAAATTACTGAACTGTACCCGATTGATTTCATCGTAATCATAATTACCCAAATTTTTATAACAACCGGGAAACAACAGGGTTCCCAGTAAACATATTACGAAATATTTCAAATGTTTCATTATTATCCCATTTTATTATACATACAAACAGTCTCCCATTTTCATATTCTTTCCATCTTCATCCGGAATAGGAAAACGCTCCAGATAATCTTTCATATAGGACGCAATAAACCGAATTCTCCCAAAACTCATATAGGAGTAAGAAAAAAACTGATCTCTGGAGATTTCCATAACTTCACAAATCGTCTCAAATTTTTTCACGGTAAAATTGCCGAAATAATATTCATTCCAAGTGGCAGGCGGTTCTTTCATGATATTATGAAAAACAATCCGATGCTTTGTCTTAGTATATTTGATATCCGATCCACTAGTCAGGACATCTTCCAGGTAATACAAGTGGAAATATTCATTTTCCACCAACTCGATTTCCACAGCTTTTATCGTTTGGTCCGTCGGTCGTTTCAATACAACCGGCACGGTACAGAATATATTACCTCCTTCAATGGTATACCTGTTTTCGATGGCTTCATAATCGGTCCCCACAGTTGCATTTTCCGCTTTCACTTTCACATCGACATAACGAGGCTGATCTTCCGGAATATTCCCCATTACTTGTACCCGGACCTGAACTGTATCCACATCGGTATTGATATAAATAAATGATACCAATGTCGAATCGGCTTCCATATCCACATAAGCCACATCTTTCCCGGACCAGGTATCGATCTTCTGCTCACAGCCACTTAATCCAAAGATCAGGCAACTGAAAATAAAAAATATTATTTTGTTCATAGTCGTATCCATTTATCAATTATCTGAAATTTGTTTCACTTTCCGGTAACGGCATGCTGTATTTAACATCGTTCATCTCGACATCTCCTCCTGTCATTGCAGACGGAATACTGGAAGCATTTATCCGTTTGTAGTAAAAAAACAATTGACCTTCTCCCCAAAACTCTTTCTGATATTCACTCAGGATCGTCGCCGGGATCTCATCTTTAGAAGTCAATTTATCCAATCCCCGGTTTTCCAATACCAGATTTATACTGTTCAACGCCTCTATATCGTCTGTCGTCGTTTCTGCTATAATGTAATACATTTCAGTGACACGAATCATCGGAATCAGATTGGAATAAAAAGTCGCACTTTCGATATCGGCATACTTATGAAAACATCTGAAATCGTGATTGGAAGGACTTAACCAAATGGGTTCATAGCGCCGGTCATTTCTAGCTAATGTACCGAAAATATTTTCCAAAAAAGTTTTGGGTGTCACATACATCTGATCATCTTTCAAATCCGGTGTGAAATAAGAGGTGAAGATCGTATTTCTCTTGGTATTCTGCATACAAAATAATAATTCGGTCGAAAATACCCGGTTCGGCGTTTTTGAATTTCCGACAATAGCCGAATATTCGAGAAATGGGAACCATTTTTCCTGAACAGCCACTACTGTTCGGGCAGCCTCCAAAGCATCCTCATTCATTTCGGCATACAGATAAGCCCTCGCCTGCAAAGCTTTGACCGCATAATAATTCAGACGTAATGAACGGTATCTCCAAAAATCCTCTTCTTCTGTCGCACCATCGGATAACAAAGGCCCTTCTTCTATGATCGGATCTTTAGCAAGCCGGTCTTCTGCTTCTTTCAGATCGGCAATCACATACTCCATCACTTTAGAAGCTGGCAACAGATCCGAGCCAGACAAAGAAAATTGTGTGTTATAACAAATCGATTTATCTTCCTTGTGAGTTTTATATACCGGACCGAATAAACGCAGTAAATCAAAATGCAAGAATGCACGCAAAGCATAGGCTTCCCCGGTAATCAAATCATAACTATTTCCGGTAAACAAATCTTTATGTGAATCGGCATTTTTCAATAATTTATTCACATTGGCAATCAAGGCATATGCTTTTTCCCAAATCCGGGAACCGCATTTCTTAGCATAATCGGTAGTATAATCGAATTCCGCCAGATGATATTGGTTTGTTAAGGTTCCCATAGAGCTGAATTTATACCGTTGTGCCAATATCTCGACCGTATTCACCAACAATTCATCCCCATACAAATCGGCATGATTCAGTTCCACATATATACCGTTCAAGGCTTGTCTGAATCCGGCTTCTGTCGAGTAAAGCTGATCTTCGGATATCCGGTCTACCGGTTTTACATCCAACCAGTCCGTACAGCTGAAATTCAGCAATAGGACAATAGCTAAAATTATTGTTGCTATATATCTCTTGATATTCATAATTCACAGAATTAAAAAGTTACAGACACTGATGCAGATACGGTTCGGGCAAACGGATAATCGATACCCCGTTCTTCCTTAACACTTGATTTTCTAAAAATATCGTTCATATTCGCCTGAAGTCTTAAGGCAGAAAATCCGATTTTTTCAATCCATTCCTTCGGGAAGTCATATCCGACAGAAAAAGATTCTCCCTTCAAATTCTCTGTTTTGACAAAACGGGAAGACATCGGCGTCGTCTCAGTCAGAGAAATTTTCTTAAACCGGGCATGTTGTCCTGGTTTTTCCCAACGATCGTATAACGCACGTTTATCCTGATTGTATTTCAGATTTGTCTCGGATATATTTTCTACCTTGGAGTACAAAGCTTTATTGAATACATCTCCTCCCAGGCTATAACGCAAATGAACGGAAAAAGAAAAACCTTTATAATATAAGGTACTTCCGATCACTCCTTCTACATCCGGCTCGGAATCACCCACTTTCACCTCATCTTTGGTATCATAAGTATAGGAATAAGTACCGTCTTTTTTCACGAAAACTTCCTGTCCGTTTGCCGGGTCGATTCCCAAAGAACGTACTGCCCATAAGGCTGTAGGACTTCCTCCGTCATAATAACGGTCCAGACTGGAGTTTTTATCTTCCTGGTTAAACTGATCCAGACTATTCCCGATATTCCGGTATTCTGCCTTCTGATGGCGGAAATTCAGACTCAATGTCCAATTAATCCGATCTTTCGGCCGATAGATCGGGGAATATTTCACCGTACCGCTAAACCCTGTATTCCACTGTTCCCCCATATTGGTTGTGACCGTTTTGGTTCCGACAGAAGAAGGGACGCTGATGACTGCCAACAAAGGATCCGTCTTTTTCTGGTAATAATCGAAATTAATATTAAACCGATTATTGAAAAAAGACAGGTCGGCACCGATATTTTTGTCTATCGTTTTCTGCCATTTTAAATCGGGATTCCCTAAAGCATCGATCAGCACACTAGTCCCGAAATTATTAGAAATCCAGTTATTGAAAGAATAAGTAGTATACGAACGGTATGCATCGAAATTCTGATTTCCCGGATTACCGATAGAAGCTCTGAATTTAATCATCCCGATCCAATCGACCTCCCTCAGGAAAGACTCGTTGTGGAGGTTCCAGGCCAGTCCGACAGCCCAAGTTTCGGTATAACGTTTATTACTTCCGAAAACCGAAGCTCCATCCATACGGATATTAGCATCCAATAAATAACGATTGTCATAGGCATATCCAAAGTTCAGATAAAAACTGTTCGAACGAGTTACGGTTTCTGTATATTCGGGTTTGCTACCATCCGGGAAACCGGTAGCAAAAGACGGACGGGTGAAATCACCACTCGGGAAACCAACCGCTTTATATTCCTCACTTTTTGCTTCTGAAGAACGGAAATTTGTTCCGATTACAGCATTTACCTGATGTACATCGGCGAATAATTTTCCGAAAGTGGCAGTAAACTCTCCATCGTAATACCAAGTATCGTTCTGAGTAGAAGTATAACTACCTTTCTGATTTTTTGCACTCAAATCGAAAGAAGTATGTTGAGGAGAAAGGAATTTATCCGCTTTTCTGACATTTTTTCCCACACCGACACGTGCACGCACCATCACCGTCTCTACAGGACGCCATTCTGCATTGAAATTATTGACAAAATTCACCTTTTTGGCCCGGTCGAAACTATTCAAACTCGCATTATACAAAGGATTCTCAATCGTATAATGTTGTTGATTTACCGTATAATATTCTTCCAGGTAACGATTTACCTTTCCATCTGCATCTCTTTTCTCAAAATAGGGATTTGCATTGGCATATTCTGAAAATTTGACCGTAGGGTTATCTTCTTTCGAGTAATCGAACGACATCTTGTTATAAAAACGGAATTGTCCTTTCCGGTAAGTCAGGTCGAAATTACATCCGATAAGGTCATTCCCGGAATGTTCCATTACACCATCCGTACCGTTATAAGTTACTCCCAGCCCATAACGTACAGCCTCGTCTCCCCCTTCCGCATAAATATTATGTTTATGTACCAACGCTACCCGTAAAGGTTCGCTCAACCAATAGGTATTGACTCCCCTGGCCACATTGGACATGTGAAGGTTGTACAAACTATCGAGAAACAGTTGCTCCTGAGCATCATAAGTATAAGCTGATTTATAAAAACCTGCTTTCTCTTCAAATAACAGCTTTTCCTGAGCATTCATGAGGTTATAATCCGTCAGATCCGGTATCGACAAAGAGAAATTACCGCTATAAGTCACCCGAAAAGTTCCCGGTTCCGGTTGTTTGGTTTCGATAACGACAACACCATTGGCAGCTTTAGAACCATATAAAGCTGTAGATGCAGCATCTTTCAGAATCGTTACGGAAGCTACCCGGTCCATATTCAGATCGACAACTGTTTTCAGATCGGTTTCGAAACCATCTAAAATGAATAAAGGCTGGTTGGGATCTGTATCATATTCTTCACGCAACCCCACGATACTACTTTTACCCCGAATCTCGATATCCGGCAATTTATTCGGATCGGAACCATAATCATTATTTTCCATGATTACAAAAGAAGGATCCAACGTCTTCAAGCTTTGAATCACATTCTGAGCTCCGACCATTTTCAACTCTTCTTTTTTAAAGGTAGCCGTTGAACCGGTAAAACTTTCTTTCTTACGGGTAAATATACCGGTAACCACTACCTCATCCATCTGCTGTACATCCTCCTCCATTTTGACATCGATTACAGTTTTATTACCGACAACTTCCCGGTGGAGCTTCATACCCACAAAAGAAAATATCAGAACCAAATCCTTTGTCGGAGGACATTCGAGCGTATACTTACCGTCTACATCCGTAGAAACACCCATTGTTGTACCTTCGATCACAATCCCAACTCCCGGCAGAGGACTCCCCTCCGCATCCATAACCTTACCGGTAATTTTACGTTGTTCTTCTTTCGCTTGCGGTAGTGCAGCCTTCACCACAATAATCTTATCTTCAAAGTAATAAGTCAGTTCTTTATCCCGGAAAATATCGTCCAGTACTTGTTTCACCGACAACGACTTTGCATTCACATTCACCTCTCCGAAAGTATTACACAGTTCCTCGTTATACACGAAATAAAGCCCTGTCTGACGCTGAATTTCCTGAAATAAAGTCTGCAAATTAGCTTTGGAAAGATTCAAATTCACTTTCTCTTGTTGCGCAGCGATCTCTGCCGATACACTAAAGGAAAGAAAAACAGTGAAAATGACACACCATTTCATTACATTCCAGATTTTACATCTTTTAGGCTCAAAAAATTTGAGCAAAAACCAGATTTTTTTCATAAATTTGGTAGTTATTAATTTAACAATCTGAATAAAGATTGGTGGAACAATACTTTATTCGTCTTCTTAGTATGCGGAAGGTATGCCACTACCTTCCGTATTTTTTTCCGCAAAAAGAATCAGTAGCTAACAGTTAATGTCTTGCCTTGTTTATTTATTTTTACGCCCACACTCTCGGACAATGCTTTCAGAATATTATCGATCGCTTCATAACGTCTGACACATCCGGTGAAATGGAGTTGCTCCAATACTGGATTCTGAAAAAATACTTCCATATCATACCACAAAGACAATGTCGACATAATCTGTCCGAGGGTCTGATTATTAAAAATAAAAAGTCCTTTTGTCCAAGCCAAACAAGGTGTCAGATCAGCGTCCCGGATATCCAGCGTCCCGGACGATACATCGAAATCGGCCAATTGTGAAGGACTCATCATAAACTCCTTCCCATCTACAAGGATACTTACTTTCCCCTCAACCAAAGCCGTCTGTATACGATCGCAATAATGACTGTTGATATTAAAAACAGTCCCGTATACTCTCACAGTCAACCCTCCTACCTGCACATAAAAAGGAGCCTTCCCTTTAGCCACCTGAAAATAAGCTTCTCCTTTCAGCACCACTTCACGCTTCTCTTTTCCGAAAGCGATTGGATACCTCAAAGAGGAACCCGAATTCAAACGGACTATCGTCCCATCTGCCAGCTTTACCTGATATTCACCTCCCCGGGGTATTTGTAATTCATTATACTGCAATTCCCCGGTTTCTTCTCCCTGATAAACCAACTGATTATCTTTGTTCACCAATTGGTTTCCTGCTCCCAAATCGACTTGCAAAGAATCGCTGTTCTCCAGCTTCATCTTTTCGCCATTTGCCAAAATCAAAATAGCTTTATCGCTTCCCGGGAGGATATTCTCCACCAGAACCGGAGCTACCTCCGTACGGTTCATCAACTGCCGAAGTGAAAAACCGACGGCCAATAATAACAATGCAGCCACAGCGACCACGGCAACCCACCGTTTATATGCTCTTTTTCCATGGTCCAATCGGGTACACCGATCAAAACGCCGGATAGCAGCTTCGGTATCGATCTTTTCCCATTGTCTCCACCGTTGTTCCCATGTACCATCTTGTATCAACCGCTTGAAAAAAAGCCGGTTTTCTTCCTTTTTATCCAGCCAAGCCGTCAATTCCTCTCTCCGGACATCTTCCATCTCCCCGGATAAGTACTCTTCAATCAACTGAATAATAGGATCGTTCACTTCAGACATTTTTCACTTCTTTTGCATAAAGACAACAAGAGATGCCAAAAGGGGTACGCAAAAAAGTTAAAAATGAATGTTAAAAAACAGGAATAGGATTTTTTACAACCAACATTCTCTAGATCAACAAAATATACAACAAGCCAAAATCTTGCATTTTTTCACGAATATATCGAAGCGCTTTTTTTTTCTGTGTTTTGACTGTGAGCAAAGTTATTTTTAACTGGGCGGCTATTTCTTCATTTTTCTTTCCATCCAAATGCAGCAAAAATATTTCTTTACACCGGGGTGGTAACTCGTCTATCGTCTTGAAAAGCCGTCGATAGATCTCTTCTTCCATGACGTCATAATCATCCAGTTCCGGATTCACAGGATGCAACTGTCTGTAAGCAGCATATTTTTCCTCGACTTTTTTATGCTTTATCCGATTCAGGCAAGTATTACGCACAGCATTATAGAGAAACACCCGAAAACTGGCATAAGACATAAATTTCTCTTCTTTTTCCCATACAGAGACAAACAATTCCTGTACGATATCTTCGGCTTCTCCTTGTTCGTCAATATATTTCAGAGCAAATATCACCAGAGACCGATAAAATCTCCGAAATAATTCGTGATAGGCTTCCCGCCTTTTCAGATTAATTTGTTCTATGAATATTTCCTCTTTTGTTTTCATCCTAAGCTGCCAATGGAAAACAAAAATAATGCTTTTTAGAGGATTAGAAAGCAAGGAGCTCATAGTTAATTCTAAAATTCAAAAGAAAAGCTGTGTGAATGCTCGATTCACACAGCTTCGCTTCTATTTCGGACAGAACTATTTACCTACTTTTTAGCAAACATAGATTCGATATATTGTTCCATTTGCTTTGCCATGTCTTTATCCTCACATTTGGCTACCAGTTTCTGACCGATCTTTTTCCAACGGTTGATCTGCAGAGGAGTAGCTTTTTCTTTTGCTCCGGCAATTATCGAGAATGGGAATTCTTCCGGAGAAAGGTTATTCACTTCTTTTTCACAGACTGTAAGCAGCTGATTCGGATTATTGGCTAAGAGTGCTTTAGCGATATTGATCTGACCTACCAATGATTTTTCATTTTTCAATTTCAGACCGACAATCTCTTTCTTCATCTGATCCAGGTCGGCAGCTGTTGTCGATTTATCCCGTCCGTAGAAAATCATCATCAATTTACGTTGATACCCGCTGGACAGTCGTTTATCGACAGCTTCTTCCGTATTATTTTGTGCAAACTTCTCCCGGTTTGCCAACAAATATTCATAAGCTTCAGAGCCTGCCGGAGCTAAATCAGGATTATTGAAAATAAACCAATAATCAGACGATACTTTCTCTTCATCGGTGAGTTGTCCATATAATTCTGCAGCTACTTTCGAAGCATCCGGAGAATACATAGAAATCAAACTTTCCACATATTTAGCCAGGAATTCCTTATCCCGGGCTCCTTCTGCATATTTTGCATCCAGTACACCGGTTGCTTTATTATCGTCGAAAGCATCCTTTACCCGTTCGATAAACCGGTCCGGTTCACCACCGCCGACAAATTTATGACGCACGGTTCCATCCGTATTCAAAATGACAAAAGTAGGATAAGCGCGAACACCGAATTTTTTAGCTAATTCAGGTCCTTCTCCTTTTTCCATATCATATTTAACACAAATGAATTTCGGATTCATATAATCTCCCATTTTCTCCTGTGGGAAAACAGTGTTACTCATATATTTACAAGGCCCACACCAGGAAGTATAACAGTCGACAAAAATCTGTTTACGCATCTTAGCAGCCTTTTCTACTGCCTGTTCAAAAGTCAAGTCCTGAAAATTAACCCCTACATGAGCTAAATTCTTCCAGGATTCCACATAATATTCCAGGTAATTTTTCATTTCGCTATTAGCCGGGTTAGCCATCATTTTTTCAGCGGCAGCAACCATACGGTTATAATCTGCCTTAGTCGCTTTATCCCGCATAGCTCCGAAAGCCATCAGCATAGACGATAAATCGTTTCCGGTCAATGTAGCAGCGTTTTCTTCCACTTTAGATACCAACTGATTCACATCTCCCTGAGCCACCAATCCGGCGATATCACATAAAGACAACAAATCGTTCTTTTTCTGAAGATCCAATTTACCGATCTGTTGTTTCAGTTCATCCAAAGATACGGTTTGTCTTTCTTTATTTCCATAAAGGTGTGGAGACAAAGCCCGGCTATAAGCAGAGAATAAAAATTCATCCAATTTTTCTTTCCCTATATTTTTTTCAAAAGTCGGAATATTGGCCAATATCAAATTAAAATCGGGAGTTCCAACCGTACAAGTACCGTCTTCAAACAAGGGCCAGAATTCTTTTTTCAATTTATCTTTCTCGGTGACCTGAGACAGTAATTCTTTTTTTACCTGTTCTGCTTTTTTCTGATCGTAAGCATCATCTAAAGCGACCTTATAAGCCAATAATTGCTTTTTATTCATTTTTCCTTTTTCGTACTGTTGATTCAGATACAGCAAGGAAGTCTTTTCATTCAACCCTTTCTTTACTCTTTCGATAAAAGGTTCCAGTTCCCCTCCACCGACGACAGCATGTTGTACCGTTCCGTCCGGACGGATAATAAAGAAAGAAGGATAAGCCCGCACACCTAATTTATTTTCCAGTTCTTTCCCTTCTCCCTG
>OGDN01003357.1_pt1 | contig 17258 bp, 19 predicted proteins | sample 1570271 | NCBI WGS metagenome assembly OGDN01 (sample SAMEA4384481, study PRJEB24528) | human gut metagenome | reverse complement strand
TCTAACTTTGCCGTAGTTAATCATGTTTACGCCGCCTTTCTTTCTTTCAAATTTTTTGGGTTTCACAACTTCTTGATAGTACCTATCTACATCCGGTTGGATTGGTGCTATGTATTTCTTCTGCAATCTGTAACTGTCGCAATGCTTCAACCATCCTTTGTAAGAATTCACGGAACACCATTCTGAATAATTCATCAGTTGCCCGTTTTCTGTCTTTTTCCGAATGGCTATCATTTTACGCTTAAAGTTTTTGCAGCTTGATTTCCTTAAAAGCACATAATTCAAAAATATTCGATAACCCACGAAATCAACGCCCCGCACATAGGAAGGGAACACCTGATAATTTCCCTTGATAACAACCCGCAATTCACGCCGGAAGTATTCTTCAATTTCTTTTTCCAAGCGGTGAAGTTCTTCCTTGCTGTTACCGAAAATCACAATATCATCCATATACCGGAAGTAATGTTTTACACGCTTTTCTTCCTTAATCCAATGATCGAAAGAAGAAAGATAGAAGTTTCCGCAATATTGGGAAAGATAGTTTCCGATTGGTATTCCGGTTTCAGGATCATAATCTTCATCCAGCAACCAAATATTACGCAAATCTTCAATGTTAGCGGTGCAAATACTATCTATGATTTCATCCAACAACCATAGCAATTCAGCATCCTTGAAAAGCCTTCTGAATTTGGTTTTCAGAATTTCGTGGTTGATAGAAGGGTAATAATGCCTTATATCAAGTTTCAAACAGAATTGACAATTTGGAACATCCTTTTGCATTGCTTCCTGAACATCATGCAACGCTGCGTGTATTCCCCGGTCAGGTATTGCCGAATAGGTGTTCTTTGTAAAGTTCCGTATCAAGTACGGTTCAATTACTTGCAAAATAGCCCATTGGCATATTCTATCCGGGAAGTAAGGCAATTTGAAGATTTCCCGTTCTTTTCCGTTTTCCCGCTTGATAAACTTTTCGTATTCGGAAGTATGGTAGGTATGATTGATAAGCATATCTTGAAGAAGTTTCAAATACCCTTCAACATATGCATCAACCGCTTTTACTTCCTCATACCAGCCTTTTCCCTTTCTTGCGTTTTGGTGTGCTTTTCGTAGGTTATCCATAGAACAAATTTGTTCGTATAGATTACCATATCGCTTCATTGTCGAATGTTCCTTTTGTATGCACATTAAGCCGAATCTTCAACTTTTGAAAGTAAACTTTCAAATTTACCAATACAGCCCAATTTTATTTTTAACTTCCCCGTTTCCGGGGCTGTCTGTTCTGCCATGTGGCACGGGTATTCAGGAATACAGATATATATTTGAAACAGCCGGGGATTTAATTTCCCCGGCTGAATCGTGCATTAACTAACTGCCTGCTGATATTCCGATTACGATTACCTGAAGCATTATTCACATTCCAATAGAAAGCACTCGTATTAGAGCCATTATTCCAATTACTGCCTAATTTAGTAACTTTGCTTTTGTTGTGTAATTGTTCAATCGTTGTTCGGTAGTAAACAACAAAACTCCCTGAATAACCGAATTTATATTATTTGTTCAAAACGGTTCAAAAAGCGGGTGAACGGTTAAGCGGCTGCTTTGGAAGGTACATACACCAACCGCCCGCCGACATGCCGAGTACGAGTACCCGAAGCATTACTCACATACCAATAGAAAGCACCCGCATTAGAGCCACTATCCCAATCACCGCCCAATAAAGTAACCCTCCAACCGGTATTTCGGTAGAAGTAATCACCAACGGGAAGGGAACTGTTTCCGGCAACCTCACCAGCAATGAACAGCCAATCAAACGCTTCCGAATAACAGAAAGCGGAAACATAGCCGTTTGCATCGGAAACAGTAATTCCAGCATCCACATAAGGGGAAGCATCGGTATCATCAGCAAATCCGTGATCCGCAATATAAACAGCCCTTCTATCTCCGTTGTGGTTGATACCATCAATCCACTTCCAAATATTACCCCAAAAGTTTTCCTCACCACGATAGGAAACGATATTGATACCGTTATCGTTGGTAACAGCACCGGAAGCATTACCCAAATTCACGGTTGCACCCGTTAATTCTGTCATAGAAGTTGCACTATCATCAGCTTTGCTTACATTACCCATACCGATAGCGGATTGCATATTAAAGGTTGCGTACTCAATTAGCATGAGCAATTCAGAAGCACAAGCCGCCTGAATTGTAGCCTGTTCCCAACCCGCACCACGCTTTTCAGCCAGCTTGCGGGTATTTGCACGGGTAAGGTTCTGTGTTAAACCGGAAGCGGGTTTTGCGTTTGCAATACTGCAAAGCATATCATTTGCGAAATCTGCAACCTGTGAATCATCCAAAATGTAAGCTGCTGCGGAAGCATCCCACAAAGAACCTTCAAATGCTGCAAGGTAAATCTTTTCATTTTCCTTTCCATCACAAATGAAAGCCGGATGAAGTTTGAAGCCCGCCTTTGCACTATCAGAAACATAATAAGCAACCTTGCGGGTAATACCGCCCTTTGCTTTCTTTTCGATTTTCAGCGGAACAACCTTGTAATAAAATTTGGGCTGTTCAACCATAGTCTGAACGATAGTTCCAACAGGGTAAGTTGTTTCACCAACAGTAACCGCCTGTGTCAGCTTACCCGTAGTAGTGAATCCGGCATCACCATAATAGGCGATAACATTACCGGAATTATCCACATTACAACGGCGGCGACCACCAAAGGCGTTGATACCGTCAAAACCTTCCCCCGGTGTACGGTTTGCCGCACCCGCAAGGCGTGTAAACTTCTTATTTACGAAATCCACTTCCACGCCGTAAATATCGGAATCGGTATAACCAACAAAAGATTCAAGGTCTGCAATCTGTTTCTGCAAATCCTGAATATCACCGATAGTTGCAACTGCCGCCTGATCCACTTCAAGGGAAACATTGTCAGCATTACCAACCGTGGTTACAAGTTGCACATACGCACCGGAAACGGTAATTCCATTGTAAGCGGGCATATAACAATTACCGGAAGTTTCCCTTGTTACAGCATAGAGAATTTCACCCACATCAGGATCAACCGCATACAATCCCAAAGCCTTCATGTAATACCCTGCTGTAAGTTCGGTATTTGTGAAAGCCGTTTCAACCTTGATTGCAACCTCATTTGTTCGGGTTACTTTGGAAATCAGGCTTGTTTGTTTCACATTAGTAAGGGAAGTAAGCCCTTCAAGCTGTGAATCCGTGTACGCCGTGCTGGAAGCTGATACTTTGGTAAATTCAATGTTTCCACTTCCAGCAATCATTTTTGCAAGCAACGCTTGCCCTTTGTTGGTAATAACCAACTTTGAAAATTCTGCCATGTTCTTTCAATCCTTTCTTATTGATTTATTTCAATGAATTCAGTAATAACCGCACCTGAATGAATTGAATTTTCACCGCTTATATTGAACTGTTCATTGAAATCATTTGTTATTACAACGGTTGCGGTATTTATTGCCCCGCCACCATGTACCGCCGAACCTTCAATAGCAACATTTTCTTTGCTATCATTGGTTATAAAATAATGTTCTGTGTTTACTGTGCCGCCCTTGAAAGCTGCTTTACCGCTGATTGTTCGGAACATCTGTTCATCATTAGTAATGAAGAAGTGTTCTACCGCACAAATACCCCCAGCAATAAAAGCAAATCCTGTTGCATTACAAATGATTTTGTTATCCGAAACAACCACGATATTACACGGAAACATTGTATTGATAATATATTCCAATTCTTCAACTTGTCCGTATAATTCAAGGTTGGTTTCAAGTTTCAGCCTGTAAAAATCAAATTGCTTTGTGATAGTGAAATTGTTATCACCACACAAAGCAATCAATTTTGAAATCAGGGCTTTCATTGTGTACGGAATCGCATTGAACCAGCGGGCTTGTACTCTTGCCCTTCTGCTTTCAAGGGTATCTTCCTTTGAAGGAAGAATTTTCAGGATAGCTTCAAAGCGGGAAATGCCGTATTCATCAGCCGTTTCAATGAATTCATTGTAAAGAACCTGATTAGCTGCATCCCAAATGATTTTGAATTCAGGGTTTTCAGCTTCCAGCGTAACGGCAATTTCTTTGAAGTCAGCCATAAAAGGGGGAAGGTATGAAACAAGGTCAACTTCTCTTATCATGCCGTTGCACCCCCGTAAATAGGAACTTCATATTTTCCCAAAATTAGGTTATCGGCTGCACCGTTGATTTTGGTGTTGTCAATATCCACAATTCCCTTGATTGTAAGCAACCTTGTTTCAATCTGACTAATTCGCACGGTCAAATGATCCGAATCAGCCCACGCTTTTCTTAATTCAAGCAGATATTCTTCAATGGCTGCATCAATAGAGGTTTGAAGGTTCGACCAACTATAACCCGTATCAAAGGTGATTGCTGTTGAAATCTTAACTTCAATATTTCTTGCACTTTTAATACTCACAACATGACCGATAGGGGCAAGCCCATAACCTTCACCAGCATTTTCAGCCGGATCAATTACTTCCTGTACCTTGTCAATCAAAGTTTTGGAAGCTGCACCGAAATCAGAATTTAGGATTGTAAGCAATACCGTTCCCCCGGTGGTAAGTTTCTTTTCAACAGCCGCTGTATAAACAGCAGCAAGCCAAACAGCAACTTCCGCATCCAGCGTATCAATAATGCTTGTGTACCACGCTTCAACCGCTGCCGTTGGTATCATTTCAGCGGGGCGAATATCAGCGTTCCAAATTCTTGTTACCTTTGTGCTTCCAACGCCCGGAATAGCATTTGTTTTTTCAAGGTAATCACGAACATTACCACCGAAAGCCTTTTCTTCAAAGCTATCAAAGTACCTTTTACGCAAAACTTCCGTATCTTCTTCATCCTCACCGGGAATAAGAATTTCCGTAAGTTCAGCGGTTTCAAGCCCTTCAATGTATTCAATGGGGATCATAGTACCGAAATACTGATTTCCCACAATACCCACGGTTTCACATTGTACTTGATATTCACCATCAGCGATTTTTGCGGTAACAATGTAGTTCATTTCACCAATATTGAAACGCTTTCCGGTAACATCAATATTCGCCGGGGTGAATACACCTTTTAGAACAGCGTGTGTTGCTTCATACGGGGTAATACCTCTTTCTTTGCAACGCAAAATCAGGAATTCCCTTGCAGCAGTATCACCGTAAGCATCCGTTAAGATCGTGTTCAGTTCGGTATATAAAATTTGAAGTTCAATAGCGGTTGGTGAATGTGTATCAAAGATAACCGAACCTTCCCGCTTATCGAATTTATCTGATACACGGGCAAGCATCCGTTCAAGTAGATTTTCATAGGTTACATCATACATTAAAAGTTCACCTCTCTTTCCGCTTGCACATCACCGAAAATGGTATGTGCTGTAAATGTTACATGAACCACACGCTTCTTTGAAATATTAAATTCAAAATCTGTAACGCTTGTAATTCGTTCATCCCAAAGTAACGCCTCTGAAATCCGGCGTTCCAATTCCGGGCATACATAGGAAACAGGTTCGCCATACAAATCAAGGGTTTCAATTCCGTAATTCCACGAATACATAATATATTGATACCGTTCCGTGGATAGGATTTTGAAAATTGCCTGTTTCATGGCTTCCAGCCCGTCCGTATAACCACGGATCAGATTACTTTCAAGGTTCATTTTGTAAGTGTAGGTTGGTTGTCTTTCAAGTTCAAAATCTTGTTCAAGAAAAGCAGTTGTTGAAGGTATCATCCGATTCTATCCACCACAACATATTTTTGCCCGCCCTGCTGCCTAAAAAGAATTACTTCATCACCGACAACCAACCCATTATGAACGGTGATTTTCTTTCTTCCGGTAACAGCGTGATTGTGGGAAGCAAAGGACGAATCCCCGCTTCCACCGCTTTTATTTTCCGTGTTCCAATTCACGGTTACTTCCGTTGTGAAATCAGTAACATTTCTTGTAAGTACAAGTTGGGCTTTTCCCAAAGTCATTTTCTGATCCACAAGGATTTTTAGCGGGGAAACACCCGTTACTTTTCCGAAACAGATTTCAACAGGTTTTTCAGCTTTCATTGCTTGAACTGCTGCTTTCTTGATTGTTTTCATCAATTCAACTGCATCAGGCAATAAATTCACCCCCTCTTAAAGTTAAATCCATAAAGTGTTCATCAAGGTTGAATTTGTGTGTTACTCTTTCAACCAACATGAAATTCTTTACATTCATATCACCCAAAGCAAGATTGATAACAACCATGCTTCCGGCTCTTACCCGTGGATCACCCAAAGCATTTGTAATTTTCAGGTTACGGGTTTTCTTGTTATACAACTGCAAAAGGGCATCTGCTTTTGCTTGCCCGTTCTCACCTTTGGAAAGGGTATCAAAGAATTGCAGTACGCCCCATGCGTTCATATTTCCTGAATCCTGTGCAATGTAAACTTCCCGTTTTCCGGTGTCCTCATTGTCATAGGTCAGCTTGATTTTGTTGTAGGTATCGGTATCAATACTTGAAGAATATTCAAAGTTTTCCCCGGTTTCTTCATCAATCATCAGGTAAGCCCCCGGTTCGCCAACATACATAGAAGAAATATTCTTCAATGTCAGCTTGCCGAAATCGTCATACAAAACAAACATTTCTTTGTTGTTCTGCAATGTCAAATCAAGGGCATTTTCTATCATGTCAAATAGGGAAGTGTTATCTTCCACCCGTGAAGCAATTACAAATCCGGTATCTTCAACCTTTCCAACATTCAAAGAAAAATCCGCTGCAATCATTTTCACTAATTGGGAAGCGGTTTTGTTCTCATAAACATAAGTATCTTTATTGTTCAAGTATCTTAACTGATCGTAAGCGGTAACGGTAATAATCTGATCTTTATCACGCTTTTTGGTGAACACGAACCCAAAGAAAACGGGAACGCCGTTCACCTTCAAGCGTACTGCTGCACCCTCTTGAAAGTTGATTATATCATCCTTCAATACCTTAAATGTCAGCTTGCCGGGTGTGCTTCTTCTTTCCGTAGTCCATTCAATACCTTCTTCAACAATCGGTATGTACGCTTTGTTTCCCGTTGTATCGGCAATTAAAAGTTCAACAGACATTGAAACACCCCCTTAATCAAATGTACCTTCATCCACCCAACCGTAAACATTGGAAGCTGAATTTGTGTGAACAAGGTGATAGGGATGAACACCGCCGTTACCCTTGCAATTTTTATCAAGTGTAATTTTGGCTTGCCCCGCCCTTGCTGAATAACCTTTTGCCCCCGCATAAGAACTATAATAGTGTGTACCGCCGTGAAAATTGACAATATCGCCAGCTTTATATTCCTTTTTTGCGGGTTTGCTTTCCGTAGGTCTTGTTTTTTGTACCGTTGCCTTTGGTTTGGAAGATGCAATTTTTACATTTACAGTTTTTGTGCTGTATTCCCGGTATTGTTTCAACTTTATTTTTACCGTTAAATCAAAACCGTTTTTAGCCTGTTCAGTAATCTTGTAATCTTCCAACGATACCTTAATATTGGTTGAAAAAAGTACCTTTCCATTAGGTAAAGTACGGGAAACGATAAACTGAAACGGCTTCTTTTGTGTTTTCAGGTTTTCAAAGTAATCAAGAAAATATGAAGCACCTTTGAACCCTGATTTATAAACAGCATACGGATATTGAACCTGTGGAATATCACATTCAAATTCAATATCCGTAAGTTCAGCCGTTTTCAGAATGTTAATTTGCCCTTCATCAATCAATGTCAGCGTTTTATTCGCATTATTGATTTTAATTTGCAGTTTGGAAGGGGTTACAGGTAACAAGCATTTATCCAAATAGAAATCATATCCGCTTCTTGCCATTATTCATGCACCCCTTCCGTAATAATATCAACCGCTTCATTTACTGCATCAGTAAGCCCGGAAACAAAGCCATCCAAATCACCGTTGTTGTTTACGGTATTCTGCATACCGGACATATCAACATGAACTTCTGCGGTTGTGAATCTGTTTACAGTTTCCTGTTCGGCAATATCACGCAAATACTTCAAATCTTCTTCCGTGATTTCCATAGAATCAGCAATGCTTCCGGTGTTCCCGGCAATATCATCAACCCCGCTACCAATACCAGCAAGCCCCGTACCGTATTCATCAGCACCGGGTACATTGGTATCAAACAGGCTTGCGGGATCAAAGCTGGAAATGCTTTCATCAATACCTTCACCGAAGGAATAACCAGCATCCCACGCCGCACCATATTCAAACCGTCCTAACTTCATATCATCAGCGTTCATTTTCGCCATGATTTCTTCACCCTTGCCAAAGGTTTCATCAACCCAACCGCCAAGAGAATCACGCCAACCCTGAACACTTCCCGCAAGGTTAGAACCGAAGATTGCATCAATAGCCGAAGCTAACGCTTGAAGAATACCTAAAACGGTATCTGCCAAGCCAAAGAATAACCGACAAACCGCCCCTATTGGATCGGTGAACACATTGCCTATGAAATTTGCAACTTCCGCTACAAGGTTGTAAATCAGTACGAATACATCAACAACCAAATTCCACAAGGCAACAAAAATATTACCGATAAAGGCAAGGGCAACCATGAACGCACCGCAAATAATACCCGTTGCAGAAACGGAAGTTCCGGCAAATTTATTCACCGCTGCGACCGCTGCATAAAACAGGGCAATCAATGCGATAATAAGAACGATAATCCACACAATAGGGCAAGCGTACAAGGCAGCGTTCAAACCGTTCTGTGCCGCAATTTCCGCTGCTGTGGCTGCTGTTAAAGCACCCGTTGCCGCTGCATGAATCATTTGTGCAACTGCCATTGCTATATGAATACCTTTGCTGATTGCCTGAATAGCGTTTACCGCAAGCTGCCAACCGTAGTACACGGCAAGGGCGGCTGCAACACCATAAATGATAGGTGATAGCCACGACCAATTATCAGCAAGCAGCGTTGCCGCACCAACCAGCAAATCAAAGATTTCAAGGGCAATACCTGCAACAACTGAAAGGGCTGAAACAGCGTTTTCCACCATCACATTAAAGGCTTCACTATTGGCAATTTCATTCATTCTTTGTAGAACAGGCGTGAACGCCATCATTGCCGTATTTTCAATAGATTGCCCGATCTGTGCGAAGGTCATAGGCATTTGTTCAAACTTTGCGTTGGTTTCATCAGCCGCTGCAAACATAGCGTTCTTCACAATTTCAGCGGTAATTTCTCCTTCCGCTGCCATATCCTTCAACTGACCTTTTGGAACTTCCAAATAGTCAGCAATGGATTGAATGATATTCGGGGCTTGTTCAAGAATACTGTTATATTCTTCACCCCTTAAAACGCCTGAACCCATAGCCTGTGTAAGCTGCAACATTGCCGCATCAATTCCGGCTGCTTCCGTTCCCGCAATCGTGAACTGCTTGTTAAGCTGTTCGGTAAAAGCGATAATTTCAGCAGAAGAATCAAAGGCATCACCAGCCATAAGCCCCAACTTTGAAACGGCATCAGCAGTTGTTTGATACGCACCCCTTGACCTTTCAGCCGAAAGATAAATCATATCTTGCAATTCTGCCGTTGTCTGTAAACCGTCATTCATCAGGTTCAAACGGGCGGTTGTGGAAGTCAACTGATCTGATAAATTCAATGCAGAAGTAACGGATTGGATTGTTACATAAGCCGCAACCGCACCCTTTATCATATTCATCAAATCGTTTGCTTCATTTGTACCCTGTTCAATCGCTCTGTTAAACTGCCCCTGTTCTGTGGTATTATCACGGATATAGCGTTCAGTATTTCCGATTGTAGAGGATAGCCGCAAATAGGCTTCATTTGCCCCTGCAACATCCATCTGTTCAACAGCCCGGTTCAAGTTTTGCTGTTCCTGAACCGCCTGATCTAACTGCCCCCGTAGCTGTTCCAATTCGGCGTTTGCAATATCAGTACCAACATTCATAGGGTTGTTTTCGATTGCCTGAATACGCTGCTGAATAGCCTGTAAACGGTTTTGCATATTGTTCATATCAGCAGCCATATTTGCCGGGAACAAATCAGTTTGTGCCGCCGTAGCAGCAATTTGATTTTGGGTATCGTTCAAAGTGTTCAACATATTGTTTGCACTTTGAACTTCCTGTTGAAATCTTTCAACGCCTGTTCCGGTGAATACTTCCAAATTGTCAGATTGCCATGTAACAGGAACTTCAACCGGGGCTTGCGGATCAACCAAAGGATCAGGAACAACGGGTTCAACGGGAAGTTGTACCGGGGCTGAACTCTGTGGGGCGGTAGGTGAATCGGTGGATGGGGTTTCAATACCCTGCATGGCTGCATCCAATTCCTGAACCGCAATCGTTGCCCGATTGATTGAATCCCTTGCTGCTTCAATAGAAGCGGTATCAACCGGGCTATTCATTGTTTGGTGCAAATCTTCCATTGCGGAAAGCCCCAAGTTTACGGAATTGATAACCTGATACAGAACGCTTGTGAAATTATCCTGTAATTCAATCGCCGTTCTGATTGTTGCCATGCCTATCACCTACCTTTCTTTTTGGATTTACTTTCAATTCGTTGTTTTTCTTTCTTGTCATTTTCCATCTTTACCTTGATAGCTGCCACAACGAAGGCTTTTTCTTGTTCTTCCATTGCAAGGAAAACAGAAGGTAAAATGTGAAGTTTAAGAAGGGCATAGTAAGCAAAATTCGCTTCCCAATCCCCTTCTTCTATTAGTTTTTTGCTTCATCCACCTTTTCATCAAAGGAAACATTGAAGCCCTGAAATTTCTGAACATACGCCGCAAGTTCGTTATATTCACCGGGATCATCAACCATAGCAAAAAGCAAATCTTCCGGGGTTTTTACGCCGTAGGAATCCTGCAATTCTGCATCATACAAATCAGGCATTACAACAGAAGCAATAATCATCTTCTGAATGTAAAGGCTGGATTTCATTTTAGGACGGTACATATTGGGCTTACCCGTAACAGGAACTTCAATAGTACAGCTTTCACGGATAGTTTCATTTTCCTTTGAACTGATATGACGGAATTCCCATTCAAGGGGCTTTCCGTTTTCATCACAAAGGGATTTAGTTACAGGGTGCATTTCGTTTTCCTTTGCAACCTTGTTTTCCTTCATAAATTTAGCGAATTTAGACATTTTCTTATTCTTCCTTTCTGTGTATCGTGTTAAGGTAAAAACCCCGTATATGAGCCTATATAAAGCCCACATACGGGGAATTTATTAGTTCGTAAGGAATCCGGTAAGGTTTGCAAATGCTTCCGGCATAGAGAAGTCCTCAAAAGTACCTTCAATTTCTTCATCAAGGTATTCACCGTCAGCATCAAACTTTGCCAAAATACCGCCGTCAGTATTGCAATCATAGAAAATGATAGTCTGTCTGCCAGCAGCAGAACCGGGATCATCATTTGTGATCTGCATTTCAAAGTACGCATCAACGCCCGTATTCTTATAATCAATCAACGCCTGACGCATTACAGACTGATTATAATGGGCTGTACCGCTGAAAGTACCTTCCATACCGCAAGATTTATGACCTGTCATAATTGCACCCAAACGGGGAACTGCTGCTTTGGTTTTATCGACCTTTGCTTCCATGTCAATCATCTGCATGAAGTTGTAACGGCGTGTTCCAATGGTAATGAAACATTCAGCCAGCTTTGCGGCAATCGTATCTTTGCCCTTCATAACAACATTGTTCATTGATTTTCACCCCTTCCTTTACGCAACGGTAACGGTCATATACAGCTTACCCATTGCGTTCACAACGGTAACTGCATCCGTTACAACAACAGATTTCTTTGTATTGCCCTGTGCAACAGAAACATCAGAATCAGCAAAATCTTCAATAGCACGAATATCATTAAGCTGCTGATGGTGCTTTACAATATCCGACCAAAGGGAAGTTCTTCCGGCGTTATCGTTAGGAACAACACCCAAATACTTTGTATTGAACAGTACCGCAATATCATTTGCAATCTGATCAATTACACGGATTGTCTGATTGTCCTTGAAAATATCGCCCTGCGTGTCAGAAGTAGTAACCATACTGTTAATATCTTCAAGCACACGCACATCAGAACCGACCTTGTGAAGCGTAAATTCGCCCGCCTTAATAGCAGCCGCCAACTGATTCTGTGTATAGTTGGTATCAACGGTAAATTCACCGTTATAAACCTTGTTCTGATTGCTCTTGTTTACCTCACAACCAGCGGAAACGCCTGTTACCCAATATACAAGGCTTGCTTCACTCCAACCTTCATCAGTTACCTTGTTCTTCACATTGATAGTACCGTAATAATCGGCTGCCTTATTGTAAAGAACAAGCTGGAATTTGATACCCATTTCATCACGCAAACGCTTCACGAAAGAAGCGAAAAGGGTTTTGGTGGTTTCATCAGTAACCACAACGCCCATAGTGTTGTAGGTATAAGATTCAATCTTATCAAGATAAGCCTGATAAGCTGCACCGTCAACCGTACCGTTAGAACCACCGGAAAGAGGGGTTGCAGCGGTAACAGTAAGTTCAGCATCCTTCCAAGTAACAAACTTGTTTGCCACAAGATCAGCAGCCTTTGCAACGGTCTGTTCATCAACAACGGTTGTACCAACCACGGTTTTCACATCAAACAGCCTTGCATCATCTGCATTTTTCTGAATGGTAATCTTAATATCATTACCACGAACACCCGTATAAAGTGCGGTTGCAAAATCGTTTGCAGCCTTTACACCCCCGGAAGTCAGCTTGTAAGCATAAAGGGTTTTTGTGTTCAAGAAAAGATCACGCAAACCTTTCAGCTTGTCATTGGTATATTCGTAACCAAAGATTTCCATACTGTTCTTCTGAAAATCACCGTTGGTTACTTCAAAAACTTCCCCATCAACACCCCAATCAAGATCAAGGGGCATTGTTGCAATACCTCTTTCGGAAAGGGCTGCATTTGCGGAAGCTGCCGAAATGAAATTGATATATGCACCCGGCAAATCTTTATTCTGTGTAACGAAAGTTCCACCGCCTAAAGCCATGTTATTTCACCTGTCCTTTCATGTATTTTTCAATCATTTCTTCCACGGCGTTCACCGTGTACTGTTTATCAGGGGAAAGAATTGCGTTCACAATATCCTTCCTATCCTGAAAGCGTTTTGCAGCAAGCAACTGTTCTTTTGAAAATAAACTTTCAACCTTTTCAGGTTCGGTTACAGTTGCAGCCTTATTTTTAGCTGCCATTCACATCACCTTATCCTTTCACGCTGATATTTTGTGATACATCTTCCATAGGAACGGAATCAACCTTCCTGTAAACGAACATATCGTAATTCACAAAGAAGTTCAAAACACCATCCACTATTTCAGATTTCATCTTTGAACCACGCACCAAATCCCCGGTAACGGTTATCCATTCAAGGCAAAATTCCATTCGTTCAGCAACAGCATGACATTCAGCCTTTGGGTTCTGTTTGTCTGCCGGGAAATACTGAATACAGAACTGATTTTCCCTAAAATACCGCTTCCCAAGAAAAAGGTTATGTGTTGGGTTGATACAGGAAATAAAAAAACAAGGTTCTTCCAAACCCTGTTTTACTTCCTCTGTATAATTTTTGTAGCTATCACCAAATTCACCGTTTAGGGAAACGCTGATAGCATTGGTTATTAAATTTATTGAATCCATTACTTCATACACTCCCCTAAAAACTTTTTGATTTTAGCTTCAAGCACTTTGGGGGCGATTTCCTGAATTTCCTGTTCCGAAATCGTCAGCATAAACCGACCTTGAACCCACCCTTTATGATCCGGTGTTCGGTGTCCATACTCCACATAGGAAGCGTATTCCACCGGGTTCACAATCTCAATTACAAGGGTGTTTCCAAAGTGATTGATTGTAAGGGTATCGGCGTAAGCCTTACCAGCCGAAATTGAACCTTTACCCGAACCACTAACGACTTCTTCATGGCTTTTGGAAGTCCAGCCCCGGCGAAGTGTACCGCCTTTTTTACCTGAACTTTTGGGGTATTCCCCAACGGGTGTACGCTTTATGACTTTGGCAAGCAAGCGGGCGGCAAGTTCTTTTGCACACGCTTCAATGAAGGCTTCAACATTGCCTTCCTGAATTTTGTTCAACTGCTTTTGCAGCTTCTTCATATCAGCCGCCGAAAACCCGCCCATTTTAGCCATTTAAGCCCACCCCTTGAACTGTTCAAGCATGATTTCCTGATGGGAAGCATAAACGGCGGGTATGCCGCTTGCGGAATATTCCCCCGTAACGCCATTTTGAACCACAACGATTTTTGAACCGCTATTTATCGTGATTTCCGGTGATATGAATAATTTTGTACCTTGCGAAATTGCCGCTGCTGTATCGGTTTGAACAACGGCGTTCAACTTTTCAAATGACAATTTGCAGGGTTGTTCTTCAAGAACGGTAATTTCTTTATGACGGGTGATCTTTGTTTCGCCATCTGTTACAGCCTTGTATTCCACAATGGAACATACACCTTCATAGGTGCTTTCAATGGCTTTCCTTGCCGCTTTTCGTGCGGCTGCTACATTTACCATCTGATTTTCCTGTAACATGAAAATTCATCCCGCCCGTAAGTTAGAAGGTAACTGACAAAAGCGTTTAACCGCTGTTCCGGTGTCAAGCTACTTTCCCCGGTTGCAAACACGGTGTTGGTATCACCTGTTTGTATCTGTTTTACCGCAAAATCCAAATCAAGCCCTGCAATGTCATTCGGTGAAAAAGTTTTCTTTGCCGTTAAGAACTCACCAATAGCCATATCAACAGCGATATTCACCAGCCCGTCAGGTATGGAAGAAACATTGCAATCATTCTTTATGGTATTTTCCACCTTCTGAATAGAGAAGTTCAGAATTACTTCATCACCATCTTTCAGGGTGTAGCCAAAAGATTGTAACCTTTCCTTTACCTTTTCCAGCATGGGAATCACCGCCTTTTACTTATTCGCTTCTGCTTCCTGAATGATTTTCAGAATGTCAGCCTTCTTTGTAGCTTCACCCAAATCAATGTTGTTTTCCGCTGCATAGGCTTTCAGTTCATCAACCTTCATATCCTCAATAGGCTTTGCATCAGCTTCACCCGTTACTTCATAGCCCATACCTTTCAGCTTTTCAGCAACGGCTTCATCATTGGTTTCAAAAACTCCCTTTACAAACTTGCAAAGGGGGCGATTGTTAGCAGCATCCCAAACCATGTTAGGGGTTTTAGCTTTCTTCTTTACTGTGAACATACAATCACCCTACCTTTCTTACTTTGTTGCAAGCCCTGTAATAGCACCGTGAAGGAACGCCGGACCATGAGCCAAACCAATCTGACCGTAGATCTGAATCTTATCGGAAGCACCCGTTTTTGCAAGATCTTCCTGAAAGAGAACGCCTTTGCCCGGAACTGCCTGAAATACAGGGGCAATATGTGCCATATCAGCAATAAGGATAGAATCATTAGGCATGAAACGATCCCAAACAATACCCATCTTGAAGAAATCAGTTTCAATCTGTGTAATGTTCATACCGCCGACATTATGTGTAGTCTGCATACTTGCCTTGAACTGATCTGCATACAGATTAGTAATCTTCTGCTTCTGATAAGCACCGCAGAAAAGAACCATGTTGCCGAAATAAGCACCGTTATCAGCCATTTCACGGAAAAGCTGATCCAATAATGCTTTGGAAAGTGCTGCATCAGCGGCGGCAATGGAAGTACCAGCATCAGAAGTACAAAGTTCAAGCATACCACGGGTTTTGTTTGCAACATCCGCACCCGTAGATACCTGATAAGTACCACGAAGGAAGGAAAATTCCACATCACGGGCAATCTTAATCAGCTTCTGCTGAATCTGCCAAGATTTTTCGTCAGCAGGGTTTGCGTTCTGACCTGCCGTGTTAAGCCCGGACATTCTGCCGGAATTGCTCTGCTTTGCATAAGTGAGATCAATCACTTCCTGATGAATCTGAACAACATTCTTTTCCTGCTGTCTTGCAATATGGCTTGCAGCCGGAGCAGTTGCGGAAGCCTGTTCAGAAATGGAAGGCTGTGTTGCTTCCGGGAAATCATAAAGAACAGCAGTAGGGAATTCAAAATTGTCCGTCTGTCTGCCGCCCGTCAAACCACCGATCATAGAAAGAAACGGGGTTTGCGTAGGATCAGCAGTAAAAAGTTCGCCCGCATAGTTGGGCAAATTCCAAGTAGTACCAATACCTGTTACCTGTGGCATATTATTTCACCTTATTTAACCTTTCTTTGTTTTGTGTTTTACATCAGGATAACGCCATCAGCGGCGGCTTCCTGTTTGATTTTGATAACCTCTAATTGGTTATTGTTTTTTCTTGCATCCGCAAGCCTTGCTTCATAACCCGCTGCCGTAGAATTAGGAACGGTTGAAGAAGCACCCGGCTGAAAACCTGTGAACTGCTGCTGTGTCTGCTGATCTGCATCAAACATCCAACCATCAGACTTTTTCAGGGCTTCAATCTGTTCATCAAAGCCGGAAAGTTTACCATCTTCCCCAAGTTTAACCTTTGCCATATCAAGCATAGCCTTTACCGCTTTGCTGCTTTTGGCTTTTGCACCGGAAAGGGCAACTTCAACAGCGTTATCAAGTTTCAGTTGGTTCAATTCGGTTTCATGGGCTTTCTGCTGATCTGCATTAGCCTTCTGCAAATCGGAAATCTGCTGCTGCAAAGCTGCATTATCACCGCTGGATTTCTTCAAATCTTCAAGCTGTTTATCACGATCAGAAACAGACTTCTTCAAGGTTTTGTTTTCCTCATTGACTTCATTAAACCTTGCCTTTGTTACAAAGTTTCCATCAATGGAATCCATAACCTTCTTTGCCTGTTCCTCTGTCAAACCCATTGCAATCAAATCTTCTTTTTTCATAGTGTTTTACCTACCTTTCAAATTTTCCGTTTTTTACCGTGGGTGACGAACCACGAAATTTGACCTTGTTCTTTACCGCCTGCAACGCTTAAAAGGCGAAAATAAAAGCACCCGGAAGGGTGCAAGCACTATTTAACCCATAGTTGGAAGATAATTTTGGATCACCTAACCTTTCCCGCACTTATAAGAACCAACAGCTACCAAAATTATCACCCCTTTCTTAAAATCGACCTTATATAACGCCCATATCCGGGAAGAAATAAAGCCTTTGATATATTTGTACCCTTGAAAAGGGCATGAAAAAAGCACCCTTGAAAATAAACTTTCAAAAGTGCTTATTCCTTTT
>OGDN01003350.1_pt1 | contig 17298 bp, 20 predicted proteins | sample 1570271 | NCBI WGS metagenome assembly OGDN01 (sample SAMEA4384481, study PRJEB24528) | human gut metagenome | reverse complement strand
GCACAGGTTGATGATCAAGTCGGCATATTCGCCGTATTCTTGTTCCGTATGGATGTCCTCCCCCACGACGACGGCGACTTTTTTGCCGGCGATTTTTATGTATTCGCAACCTTTGGAAGGAGACAGGTAGCTCGATTCGTCCCGCGAACGAATCGTTTTTTTACCGATGTAACGTTTGATTTTTTTGTTCTCGATCAGAGCCGCTACGCTGATGGTCTTGTTCGAGCACTGTACCGGCAGACCGATCAGCACCGATATGTCTTCGCAGTGGGATGCGATGTCGCGGAGCGTTTCTTCGCAGAGATCCAGAAACGAAACTTTGTTTAACAGGTCATATGCGGGTGCGCCGCTGACGGCCTGTTCCGCAAAAACGATCAGTTGCGCGGATTGGGATTTCGCCGAATCGATACACTCTACGATTTTTTTTCGGTTTGAATCGAAATCGCCGATTGTATAGTTTAACTGGGCGAGAGCTATTTTCATTACGTTTGTGGCCTTTAGTTTTAGTAGATGACGCAAAGATAAAACTTTTAGTCCAGAAGTAAAATTTAACTTGCCTATTGTTTTATTAAATTTTATCTCTATCTTTGCACCCGTCAAACGATAAACCGGTGCCATAGCTCAGTTGGTAGAGCAAAGGACTGAAAATCCTTGTGTCCCTCGTTCGATTCGTGGTGGCACCACTGAAAATCAAGCGGTTATAACGGAGGTTATAACCGCTTTCATTTTAAGCACCAAAAAAAAGCACCAAATCTCAATGATATTTATATTACACTAATTATCATTCATCCAGAAGATTGTTAGTCTATTCCTACCCTACTATTTGATTCCCCCAACTAATATAAAAATGTCCTTGATCGTCCCGTTCCCTTCGGAGCAGGCTCTCGATCAGATTCGGTGAGATACCGAACTCATCGAAGATTTCGGATTGCTCTTTGACCTCCCCTGTTTTGATAAAGTCGTTCAGCCGTTCTTTGGTCAGCACGAGCGCCATCAGGTTCTGTTCGATCGAATCTTCGTACAGGACGAAGTGTACATGCGTGAACTCTTTCGAATCGAGCCGGATGAACCGGAAATAGAACTGCTCCATCTTGGAGATATTCCACTGGAGCGATTCGAGGATCGCATGGTTGCAGGAAGGGATGTTGGCCGAACTTTTCAGGCTTTGCTGCGTGCAGACCAGCAGCCCGTTCTCCGTAGCCTCGAACTCCGCGATGATCTTTTCCCTGCGCTTGAAAGTGACGTTCCCTCGGATGACGAACAGCGGCCTGTTCGGGAATAATTCCCGGAACATCCGCTCGTACATGGATACCGCGCCGAGCGTCGTGCATCCTACCGTAACCTTGCCCGGTATGCTGCGGATCATCCGTACCACCTGCTTCGTTTTTCGCGGAAACCGGTCGCCGATATACCCCGGCATCGTATGCGGAACCGAACAGGCGCGGATCAGCAGCATGATCTGGCGGATCAGTCTCATCTGAGCCTCTTTCTTCCGGTCTTTCGAACAGGTAAAGTAGAGTTCGCACAACCGCAGGAACTCTTTCATAACTTTCCGGTAAACGGCCCTCTCTCCCGCGCTCGGTGCGACGTTGCATGTGTGCACATCGTATTTCTCCCCCGCGAACTCCCGGAACTTGCGCGTCAGTACCGTCATGGAGATCAGCCTTTGGAGTTCTTCCTTGTTATAGATATCCTGATTGTGCTTTTCGATCCCGAATACCGTCGTTCTGCACGGAGAAAAACAGGCCCGGAAGAGGTTATGCCCGCCGTAAGCCGGGAAAGGCATTCCGCAGCGGTCGTTACTGCGGGAAACGATGTCCCGATCCTTATCCTCGAAATACGTTTCGGAACAGTAATTGATCATGTTGACCGAATTGTTGTAAAGCATTTCGAACTGCGGGTAGAGTTCATTGACATGATTCCGTGTGACCGTTCCGGTCGCCAGCATTTTGTACCGGGCTCTGCGAAACAGGGCCAGCGACAGTCGGGTTCTGCGCGAGAGCGGATTGCTGATCTCGTCCGACTCGTCGAACAACAGGCAGACCTTGTCGGACCGCCGCTTCATAAAGGTTTTGAGTCCTCTTCGCAGTCTTTCGATCATCGACAGCGAGACGAGCAGAAAGACGCCTTCCGGAACTTCCGACAGTTTTGCGGGTTCGTCGATGCGGATATACTCCGTCCCGTTGCGGATCAGAAAGGGTTCCCATGTCAGATTGACGGCAATGGCCGGAGCCAGCACGACCACGTTTTTGACCTGTTGCAGCCGATCCATCGTATAGCAGCCGAAATGGTAAGCCACGGCCGTCTTGCCCGATCCCTGCTGCCAGTTCAGCAGAGAATAGCGTTTCTGGAACAACAGGCCCATATCCCGCTTTTGCAGCGGGGTGAACTCGCACTCTTCCAATTCTTTGTTGCGGAATCGCAGCCGGTCGATATAGGCGTCGATCCGGGGATCGGGAGCCATTTCGGAGAAAGGGGCCTGCTGACGCAGGAACTCCTTTCGTTTGCGGGCGATCAGTTTTCCGGCCTGCCGATATTGTTCTTTTTGCTTCTTGTTCATCCGGGGCAGTTCGGGCAGCCGCTCTCCGGCCGCGACCAACTCCCGGAAAGAGACTTCGCGCCGCTCGATCTTATCGAGCAGATGCGGAGCATAGGCTTTGAACTTGTAGCCGTAAGAGGTCTTGACCAGCGCGATCTCCTTCCGGGGGACTTCGTTCTGACGGCGGATGTGCCGCCGCAGAACGGCGAGCACTTTGGCGCGAGTCAGCCTGCGGCGTTTCCACTCCTCATACTCCGCGACGGTACAGTGCGTCGGGGGCTTTTGGTTCCGGAATCCGGAAACGAGCGCGACGGACTTATCGTAGTGTTTCCGCAGATGGGGATGGGTTTTCAGTTCGAACAGGTATTTGTCGGTTTTGTACTGAAACTCCCTTTCGGCCCGCCCTGTAATCTCATCGGCCTCGCGCCGCAGTTTCATCCGGACGGCTTTTCCCGCCTCCCTCGCCCCGCCGATCTTTTTCCCGAGCTCTTCGAACGAGAGGAAGCATTCCGCATCGTACGGCCGCATTTCGATATGCTCCGACTTCCGCAGGAAAGCCATGATTTTCGTACCGAACTTTTCGACGCCCGACGCGGCGAACGCATCGTCCGGAAGACGGATCTGGCCGAGGAACGAGAACATGGTTTCCATCTCGCTTATCTGACGCTTGTTCCAGAACCCGTCGAGCATGAACGTGTGCGGAACGACGATCAGCATCAATCCTCCCGGATTCAGCAGATCGCAGGCTTTCCGACAGAAATAGAGTTGCGACGGGTAGCCATCGAAGTCGAGGTTGTAGGGCGGATTGCCGAGCAGCAGGTCGAAGAGAAAGCCGGGATCGTAGCGTCGCAGGTCGCACTCCTCGATATGGGCCTGCGGATAGAGGTAGCGGGCTACCGTCACCGCATCGGGATCGACGTCGAAACCGTAGGCATTGTAGAGATTCGGAAGATGGTTCATGAAATTGCCGATTCCGCAGCACATATCGAGTACCATCTCCGAAGGATCGGGCGACGCGAGGGCGACCATGCGGGCGCAAAGGTCGTGCGGCGTGAAAAACTGTCCCATCTCGAACTCCTTTTTGGCCCGCGCATAGTCGTTGTACGAGTCGAAATCCTTTCGGTCGAGTCCGTGCAGTCCTCCGAGCCCGGTATAGCTGTTGTAGACCGTTTCTGCCGGAAGCTTTTTCGCAGAGGTTTTCAGAGATGCGAGAATCGACCGGTTGATCTCGGCGCGTTGCTCTTGGGGAATGTTTTGAGGGATATTTGCATAGATCATAACGAATATGGAATGAATAGGTGAATAAACGAGGGAGGACGACAAAAGATCGTCCTCCCCCGGTGACTGCCGTTTCCGTTCAGGCGATCTTTTTGAACAGTTCGCCGGAGAGTTCCTGCATTTCCCGGCTGCGGGTCGGTTCCGCATCCCGTGCGAAAGCCGTCAGCGCCTGCGTCAGCTTCCACAGCGTGGCTTCGCCCTGAAGTCCGTCCTCGGGCCGGTTCTGCATCAGCAGTTGCTCCACCTGCTCGCTCTCGTTTTTCAGCAGACGGTTGTTCTTCACCAGCCGCTGGAGCTCCGCCGTGAAATCCACATCTGTTTCGCTGGCCCGCTGAATCTCGATCGCCTTTTTGCGGATCGTCTCGCGGCTGTAAAGCTGCCGGGCCAGGTCGCGTACGGCCGACACCGTGGCCTGCGTGTCGAGCTCGTAGGTACGGTCGCTCAGCCGCAGGTTGCCGGGCAGCTTCGCTCCCAGATGGATCTGCTTCCATACGCTTTCGCGTACCATACCGTTCAGGCAAACTCCGTTGAGCAGGAACGCCCGCATGTCGAGCGCTCCGTCCCCGTAGTCCGAAGTGGAGAATCGTGCACCCATGAAGATCACGACATGGCCGTTTTTAGCTGTCGGGATGGTCAGCGGCGTCGGCAGGATCGTCTCGGCCCATACTTTCGTGTCGCTCATGTAGGCGTCGCAGATTACCGCGCCCTGCCGTTTCGCCTCCTCCAGAAAGGCGATCAGGGTACTTTGGCTGTCGATACGCCGGTAGCTGTCGCTCAGCACGCCCCGCACTTGCGCTCCGACCGTCCGGAGCAGTATCCGGGAACGGGGCGTATGTATGGAGTGCCGGTTCAGCATGTCGGCCGCCAGCGCGCGCTGCCACGGCTCCCTGGCAGCCATTTCGCGCAGGTAACGCGACGGAATGTCCATGCGGGCGGCCAGTTGTCCGATCGCATGTCCGTGCAGGCCGTACGCTCCCTGCGGAATGTTCAGCGTAACCGTTCCCTCGTCCCGAAACGATACGACGGGCGTTTGGTCGAAACGGTGGCGCTCCGTCCCTACGGGAACGACGTAATCTCGGAGCAGCTCCTGCTCCTTGTGCAGGCGGCCGATCACGGCGCGCACGTTTTCCTGACGGGCCGTGATCATTTTCTCGACCTTGCGGACGACCACTTCGTTCAGACCCTGTTGTTTTTCCTGTGCATTCATTTCCAGTAAAGATTTAACGGTTATAAATAAGATTCTCGTTGGGAACCTCCGTCCCATCGTAAGGATTGTAAACCCGAATGCTGTCGAGCGGTTCGGACTCGACGGCGAAGAGTCCCTGTCCTATGCCGTAAAACAGTTCGAGGGTGAGCGGAGTTGCGGCTGCTCTCCGGGCTTCATCTTCCGAAAGGCCGCTCTGCATCAGGCAGGCAACCCTGCGTTCATAGACTCCGGGAGTCGTTTCGGGGGAAAGGCTCACGTCGATGGCGTCGCCGGTATCTTCGCCCACCGTCAGCGGGAACCGGTCTTCGCTACCGGTACTCATAGCCGAAGAATCTAAGATACCTTTCCGGGTCATCGACATTCGCGTATTGGGCGAAATACTCCTTCCAGCGGGCTTCGCATTTCGTGTGTTTCCGGCCGAGGCGGAATACGACCATCTCATCGCCGATGTAGTCGAACCGGCAGAGCTCTTCGCGGCCGGTCGTCTCTTTGCAGGCATCGCGCCATTCCCATTTTTCGTTCGCTTCCATCTCCCGCGGCGCGAAGGATTCGATCCATTCCCCGAATCCGTCCCGTGTGACATGGGGATAGTCCTTCCGGATACGCTCCCAAGCCTTTTGGCAGGCTTCGTCCAGCGTCGGATAGGGTTCCGCGAAACGTTCGCGGTCGTTGCCGTCGCGTCCTACGGGAGTCCAGTCTCCCTTGCAGATGATAAACTCTACGGAGCGGCTGATGACATAATCGCATTCGCAGAAACCGTCGGGAGCGTCGCGCAGCGTTTGCCACAGATGGTCTCCGCAATCCTCCCGCCCGACGTAGATGTTTTTCTTGCCTTCCCGCTGCATTTCCCATACCTCCAGACAGCGCCCGGGATCCGTATGGTGCAGGCGTACTCTGAACTCTTTGGATGTTGTTTTTGTTTCTTGTCCCATAACGATAGATTTTTAAGGATGTAAAAAGAGCGGCTCCGTTTAGAGCCGCCCTCGGTTTGCATGGTTTTCGATTTATTACGTCTTTCCCCCAAAAGCGTATCATTCCCTGCGTCCGTATAAATCCAGCTGTTTTTCACTCCGACGTTGTTCGTATTTTCGCACTTCCTCGGCGATCATATCGCAAAAGCGTTGACCGTCCGAGTCGTTGCCTTCGAAACCGGCCAACATCCGACATAGGTCGAACCGAAACTGATTTTCCCATTTTTTATAATAACGACCTCCCGCCGCGTTGCCGAAGTAACGGACGAACGACTCTTCGGTAAGAGCCTCATGGGGAGCGCATTCGCCCTTCCATGTCAGTACCCGGACTATTTTCCGGTAGTCGATCTCGATTATGCGCCAATGTCCGGAAAGGGCGAATCCGTCGGCCCCGCTGCTTAATTCATCGTCCGGTAGATTTTCGAACGAACCTTCCCGTTCTCCGCATTCCATACGTTCTGAAAAGTGGTCTACGACAGAATTCGGTATCGACGCGTAACATTTGTCGCCGTCATCGGCAGTGACGAGCGTTACTTCGACCCTTTGGCCGAAAAAGCTGGTTGTTAGTTTTTGTGTGCTCATTTCATTGAATATTCATTCGGTTGGATTTGTTTAACTTCGGACTTTCCGATCGCTCCGCGGCGTATCAGATAAGCGGCAGATGCCGGTTGCGGACGGTTTCGGCCAGATCGCGGCACATTTCGTAAGAGGCCCGGTTGCGGTCGTCGACAGCGACGTTTCCGGGCTTGGCCATAAAGAGGATGCACTCTTTGACCAGTCGAAAGAAACGCTGCTGGAGCGTACGGTGCATTTCGGGCAGGCAGGCTGCGAAATTTTGGAAACTAAAACTGCCGTTAAGCATGTTTTCCACCTCCTTGACGTAGGCGTACTCGCGAGTTCGCATCGGCTCTTTCTGCTGAGAATAATCGTAAGGCATAACTTTTCGTTTTAGATGTCGTTCGACAATAAATTCATACGGAGATCGGATTGACGCGCATCGTATCGAGATTCATGTAGAATCCGTGACAGAAGACGACGCCCTCGCGGAACATCTTCCACAGCAGGCTGCACCCCAGATGCGCCAGCGTGGAGTTGACGAACAGATCCTGTTTGCCGAGCGCCTCCGCGAGCGAGCAGCTCGGTCCGGACTCCTCCTCTCTGATCCGGGCGTAGCTTTTCACGTATTCGGTTACGAACGGCAGCCGCTGCACGGTTTCGAACTTCTTCGATTCCGGCTGTTTGACATTCCTGCGGATCGTGCCCATTATAACTTGGCCTGTTTTCTGCGCATTGCCGAAGTCGCACCAGTACAGCGGCGTACTGTAGTCCGTATATCCGTTTCCCGGCCGGTGCGCCTTGAGCAGTTTCGAGAGTTGCAGCCGGGAGCTTTTGTTGTCCGTACAGGTGATAAAAAGATTGGCGAACCGGTTATCCTCCGGCTCCCGGTAACGTTCCGGCACGGCCGCCCAGTCATTGCCGAAAAAGCGGTTGATCCTCGTGACGAGGCACTGAGCCTTGTTCAGTCCGAGGTCCGCCTCGCTGAAGAGCTGGCGGCCGATATTGGACTCGCCGACCGTATCCGGATCATAGACCCGGACGAAAAGACCCGGATGGCCGAGCTTCCGTAAGGCCGTATCCATACGGGCGAGCGAGGTGACGACCTGCGAGCCGGTTCCTCCGGCTCCGATTACGTTCACCGTTACCGGATGCCGGGGATCGAGCAGGTAGCTGTCCGAAAAATGCGCGCGTGTCATAGGCATAGTTGTTCGAGGGTTTTATCATAGGGTTTCAGTTCGTCGGGGTCGAACGGCCGGTCGCGGGCCGCTTTCGTGACGAGCACGAGGTTGTGTTTCGTCGGGTTTCCTTCCCCGCTCAGGTGGGAGAATTCCGACAGCCAGAACCGTTTTTCCCAATATGCCAGAAGCTCCGCATAGGTCGGATTCTTAGGCTTGTCGAGACGCGCCGTGCCGAGGCATACATGGCTGGAAGAAGTATTGAAGAACGGTCCGAGGAACAGCTTCTCCTGAGGCTGCGGCCGTTCGCCCCGGAACGCATATACGCGCAGCGTATCGTTTTCCACGACATACGCCACGCCCGGCATGTGGTATTCGGCATTCTCGATGCCCAGCCCTTCGCTGAAATACATCATCCTTTTGCCGGGCGGATCGAACCAGACATATTTTTCCCGGCCCATGCGGACGTCGCAGTAGAGCAGGCGCTCCGGCACAAAACCGAAAGGTGCGCCCGAATGCGATTCGCCGTAAGCGTTCAGGAGCCGGTTCATGAACTCATGGGATACGGGCCGGCCTTCGCCCATTTTGCCGTTCTCCAAGATCGGGCGCGTCTCCAGATAGTATTTCCGCTGCGGCTCCTCGCAACGGTATGCGATCAGCGCCGCTTCGGGACGAAGCAGCTCGTGGAACTCTTCGGTCAGTCTGTTCATGGTCGATCGGGGTTATAAGCGTTTAAATATTCGGCGAAACTCTCTACCCATGCGGCGAAGCGTTCCGGATAGTCGTCTTTTGAAAACGGCTCCGTCAGTTCGGGAGTGAGAAACAGCGTCGTGGCGGGAGCGATGAGATAATCGCAGTTCTGAATCTCATGGTTCAGCATCTCGGAGAGATTGTCCGCAAGCAAATCGTGCGGATCGAAGACGACCCGGATCATCCGGTCCGGATCGACCGTAACCCCGTCCCCTATTCCTTCATCGTCGTACGGGTCGTAGAAGTAGCGCATGATCGAAGGCGTATCCGGCCCGATGAACTGCAATCCCTCCCGAAACAGGGCGATCAATCCTTTTTCGTATTCATCCGCGGGACGATACCGTTCGACCGCCTGCCGCAGACGTTTGTAGTAACGGCGTTTTTGTACGCGCTCCAGCAGATGAACCGCATGGCCTTTGCAGTAGGATCGGATCGTGCGGCGGTACTCCTTACGTTCCTCTTTGTCGGGGTTCGGCCCCGACGCATATCCGTCCATCCACTCCAGCACCCACTCCAGATCGCCCCATTCGTCCAGATAGCTCATTCCGTTGCTTTGGGCGAACTCATGGATGAACGTTATGGCGATACGTTTGAGCGGTCCCTCCAGCCTGTCGATAAAGGAGACCGGAAGCCAGTGGAAAGTCCACTCCGGCCAACTGTGGTACTCGTACAGGCAAAAAGTCAGCCGATCTTGGTAAACCTCGAAATTGATCTCTTGCGGAACCAAGGCAGCCAACTCCTTGTATAAATTGACGAAGCTTCCGCACAGAGTCTCTCCGGAAGTATGCCGCAACTCCCTTCCCAGAAGCCCCGCGTAATGGCGGACGCATTCCAGCAGGTAACGGTAATTCTCTTCGGTCAGCAGATCGACGCAGCCTTCGTTCGTCTCCCGTTCGATCTTCGTGGGGGTGAGTCCGGGAAATTCCGTCCTCAGAAAATCATGACCGAACCTTCCGGCGCTGCGATCCGCTGTTTGCGGTCGGTTCCCCTTTCGTAGTCGCGGTCGGTCGCATCGTCGATAATAAGACGGCAGAGGCTGTACCTCTGCCGGTCGTCCAATTCCCGTTCGCATGGTGTTTTCGGTTTATCGGTTATCGTTTTCTTTTTCATACCCGTCATCCTTTCGTGCCGAGTGTCGTTTTGAACGTATAAACGCTTCGGTCGCCCCTGATCTCCGGGCCCCGTACGGTCGCCGTGGTCAGTTCCGCGTAGGTTCCCGCATAGAAGTTCATCACCTGTTCGGGCGTCATGGAAGGATTGGGATCGGAAAGCGTGATCGTCTCGTTTCCTTTTTCGAACGTAAAGGCCCGTTCGAGGCCGTTAACAGCAAGTGCCATAATCGATGTCTTTTATAAAAGGTTTAGGTTTAGAATAATGTGTCCCGGTCCATATTCTGGCAAGGGTCTTTCGCCCGGCATTCTTCCGGGAAATCGACGAACTCGCCGTAGGGATCGCCGGCGTCCTCCTCCACGTAAGAGGGAGCGGAGGCTGCCGGACGGACGGCAGGGACAGGCTGCGGGCGGGGTTGTAAAGGAGATTGTGCCGGCCGCTGCATCGCCGCTCCGAACAGGGTTCCCTGACTCGCTTTGGCCTGTACGGTGCGGATCTGCGCGTCGATCTTTTTCTTCTCTTCCTCCGTAGCGTGAAGGCGTGCCTGGCGCAGGTTGGTCAGCGCGTCGGCGTATTTGCCCGCGGCGGTCTGTTCGTCGGCCTTCTTCCGGTATTTGTCGCACTTTTCCTTACGCTCCTTCGCCTCTTTCGCTTCCTTGTTTTTACGCTCTTTCTCTGCCTTGCTGTTGGCACGGGCCGTTTCGAGCTGCTTCTCGTACTGCTTCAGGTTCGTCAGAAGACCCTGTGTTTTGACTGCGGGCTCGGCCAGTGCGGGAATGAAACCCGTATCCAACTCCTGCGGAGTACCCGAGGCCGTGAACGGGGCGATGTAGTGCCGAGCCTCGTCCTCCACTCCGTTCATGCGGGTGTGCGCCGCTACGGTCAGCGTGCCGTCGTCTGTTTTGCGGATGGTCAGGATCAGGTCCGCATCCCGTCCTATCATCCGGTCGATCTGTTCGAAAAACATGATTGAAATGGTTTTATGGATTAATAATGGATGAACCGAACTTTGTACCCGGCGATCAGACCGCCTTCATTCAATCGGTGGGCGAATTCGTCGGGGGTAAGGTTTTCCACAGGTGTGGACGTTTCGTTTTTGCATGTCTGTCGCCATCGTTCGACGATCTCCCGGTCGGAAACGTCCGAAAGAAAATATTCTTCGGAATAAAGAAATACGCCCCATGTTTTTTCTTCAGGCAGGTTTTTCCGATTATCCTGCCTGCCGATTGTCTTCGTTTCTTTTGCAGCACCGGATGTATCCGTTCCGAAAGGTGCGTTGTCGATAATCGGAGTATCGTCCTCTGCGTAGATCCTGATCGTGGCTCTCCCTTCGTTCCTTTCGGGATCGATCTTTTCGGAATGTTCGAAAAGGATTTCGAGGGGCCCGAATTCGACCTCTTCCTCGTGGTTGTTTACATCGCAGTCGCAGAAATTTTTTATTATGGCGACCGCCGCTTCGTAGCTTTCCGCTTCTACTTTAAAATGGCAGCGTTCCCAGGTCCGTATTCTCGTGTCCTGATAAAAATCGAATTGCGGCATAATTCAGGATTTGGCAGTTTCATTTTTCAGTATCCGTTCGATACGGTATTTCTGACGTTCGTTCAGATAGGACTGCCAGCACGCTGCGATCGACGCCCAGCGAAAACCGTTGGATTTTAACTCTTTCCGTACCGTTTCGGAAGGTTTTTCCGGGAAAAACACCTGAAGGCGGTTGGCTTCGGTATTTTCGACGATCCGTACCTCCCCGATCGTGTATTCTTTCGTCGGGGTACTTTTCAGACGGGCGACGCTTTCGAGCCGTTTTTTCAGCCGCCGGATATTGGCCCCGTTGTTCCGGATCGTAAAGTCGGCGAAACCGATCTGTCCGAAACAATTCGGGACGAACAGCTCTTCGGCGTTCCGTCTTTCGAAGCCGAGCTTGCACAGCGCCTCGATCTTCTCTTCCTGTGTCTGTTTCAGACTTTTGATAATCCTGTTGGCCGCTTTCATACGCTCCTGAAGAGATTCCAACGCTGCGACTCTCGCCGTCAGATTCTCGACGGCGTCATCGTCTTCCGCATAGATTGCCCGGTTATGCTCGGCAGCCTCGGCTTTCGCCGCGTAATAATCCGCCTTCCGCTCCAGTTCGACGCTCTTCCCCAAAGCGTTCCATGAACATTCGAGAGCCCGGCGGTGTCTTTTTTCGCTGTGATGCCCGACGAGTATCGGCTGTCCGGAAGGGATGTTCTTCGTGAGTTCTTCCGAACGCCTGTAAGCTGCGGTAGAACCGGCTTTCGCCTGTAATGCGCGTTCCCGGTAGCGGTCGGCGCGTGCCTGTTTTCTCTCTTTTCCTGTTGCCATGATTTTTAATTGTTAATGGTTATGAAATGGCGAAGACCGGCTTCGGGCCGGTCTTCATGTTATTCGTATGAAGTGCGGGATCAGTCCGCCGGAATCATATCCCTCATATCTTCGATCGCCGAGACGAGTCCGTCGAAGTCTTCCTCGTCTCCCAGAATCCCGGCCAGCCCGGAGACGATCATCGGATTGACACAGTATCGCACGGCCAAGTCGTTCAGGTAATCCTCGCGGGTTTCATACCCCGCTTTCTTATATCGGTCGGTGTTCGGCATGGGAATGACGGTTAAGCGTTACAGAACAGAAAATAAACGATGGCGATGCCCAGAATCAGGCCGCGCCGTCTCCAGAGCAGTCTTAGAATAAAGCAGATGAGACCAGTTCCCAGAAGGAACCAGCCGAGCAGGTGCAGCAGCGGTTGCCGATAATAGACGCACAGCGACAAAAGGAGAATCAGACTGATCCCCCTCACGATCTTTTTCTTTTCCATAGCAAATGTTTTTTAGATTCTATGGAACAGAAAAACCAATAAACTTTTTTTGACGTTTTATTAGATTTGGTTCCGTTCCGAAGACAAGGGCCGTGAACGGGTCCCGATCCGCCCATGCAAGGTTTCGGGCGAAAAAATACACCCGAAGGGTGCGATTTTTTCGCCCGAACCGCAGGGCAACCTTGTCAGGGGCGGTCGCCGTTCACGACCTTTGCGTAGGAACGGAATAAATCGGAAAGCTTTTTAATGAACGAATGAAAACGTATTTTGTAATACTTTAATTTTCATATAGATAAAGATGCAGCCAATCACGCGGTATCCGATTTTTATCAAATACGGAAAAGATTATCTATCTTTACATTCCATAAAATGAAACGATAAATATCACCTGTTATGACAAAAGCAGATATAGTAAGACAGGTTTCCGAAAATACCGGTATCGACAAAAAAGAAGTCGGCGCTGTAATCGAATCCTTTATGGAAAATGTTCGGGAATCGTTATGCAAAAATGAGAACGTATATTTGAGAGGATTCGGTAGTTTCATCGTGAAACGGCGGGCATCGAAAGTCGCTCGGAACATCTCCAAACAGACCACTATCGTAATTCCCGCCCATAGCATACCGTCTTTTAAGCCGGCTAAAATCTTTCGGGAATCTATCAAAAATTAACGGATATTTATCCTGTTAATGGCAAAGCCGGAAAAATAGTGATTTTCCGGCTTTTATACGTTTGGAATATTGCCAATAGAGGAGCTGATTTATCTACATAACATAACTTTTAAATCTGAAAATCTGACCGAAAGAGGCGATTGGCTATTAATGACAGTTCAGATAGGCAGCGAAATGCAAAATACCGAACGGTGCGGGCCTATTCCTTTCCCGCAGTTCAACCACACGACGCAATGCCTTTTGGTAAAGGTCGAAATGACGGATCATCGTTTTAAAGGGCGTCCGGTATTCCATGTCGAGAACGTCGGAATAGACCGCATCGTGCGCTTCGTAAGCCTTCAAGTAAAGTACGAGCGGCAATACGTCGTCAGGCTCGGCCACTCCGCCCAGAATCATCAGCATCAGCCGCAGCGGATCCGGCGTTATCCATGCCTTCAGCAGATCGTCGGGAATTTCGTCCGTCATAACCAGCGGTACCCGGTGGGTACTAAAAAACTCGACGCTACGGTCGTAAATCACTTTGCCTTCCGGAGAAAGCCGTTCGTATTCTGTCGTCATGTCTGTTTGCCGGGTGAGTAGTCGGGTGAGCATCGTATGATTTATCGAATCCTCAGAATCGCATCGAGCAGTTCGCCGTCTATCTTCCAGTTGTATCCGTGTCCGAACGGCGTGCCGTAGAGATTCAGAACCGGCATATCCCTCGTCCGGGCTTCGGCCACCGTCGAAGCCGTTCCGCCGCTCTCGCCGTTGTGGTAACATACCAACATCGAGGCATGGTCGAGCATCGCCCGGTTCCGCTCGTGATAGCACGAGGAACCGGGATAACGCTCGTACAAGCAGACACAGTGGTTCGCCTCGTTCAGCATCGTGCGGTAAAATTCTCGGTTCTCAGAGTCGTAGCGCTGCTCCTGCCCCCGGAACGGCACGACGGCGATCAGCCGCAAATCCGGGTAGTAATTCTTGGCGAACGACACGGCGAGAGCGGCCCACAAGTCGAATCCCATAGCCATACCGCAAAGATAAGTATCGTATCCTTCTTTGTAAAGTCTCGATACGGCATGGGCCATGCGGCGGATGATCGTTTCGCGGACCGTGCGGGAATCGACCGACGGACCGATTTTGTGCGGCCGATTACCCGAAAGAGCTACCGTGCGCTTCGGGTCGGTCCATAGTTTCAGTGTTTGTTCTCCATTCATTTTTTTAAATCGGTTCGTGAATCGATAAAAAGGAGCGCGGCGGCCTTTTGTCGTGTCTGAACCGTATGTATTTGCCGCGCTCCTTTCTCCTGCACAGGTCATTGGCGTCTTGCTCTATATTGTTCGATGAAAAAGAAAGGACGGAAACACAACGGCATGGCCGCTGCGGTGGTATTTATTTCCGTCCTTTCCTGCGGCCGCTCAACTGCTAAAAATTCTGCCGATTCGTTAAAAAGGGAGTGCAGCGGCGGTTCAGGCGTGGGCCGCGTGAAGTTTGCGGATGCCGCGCACTCCCCGGAATGGGATAGAATAAAGAGGCCGGCAGAGCCGTCTTTCCGGATAAGACCACCCAACGAATCTTCCGGAACACGGTTCTGTACCTGTTCCCCTATCAGGTTTTGTGAAAACTCCGGTCCTCTTATTATGGTGACTATCCGTAAAAAACGGGGGACACGAGTGGGTGAACCCTGAACGGTATCGGCTCGATGTACCCTCGGTGCATTCAGGGAATGCCCCCCGGAAAGTATATTAAAGCGTTGCGGATAGCCGGACGGGAAACGCAACGGCATGGGATTACCCGACTTGCCGCCCTTCTCAGGACAAGATGCGAGCGCCGCTCGTTTCCCGGATAAGTCGAAATAAAAATGCACGGCCGTTCCGAAAATCCGAAACGACCGTGCGGACATATATAGTGAAAGGTTGGAAGTAGGCGTGAAAGAAGCGGAAGGAACGGCAAGCATACCGGTACCAGACAGCCGGAATTTTCCGGCGGCGGTCTGTACGATATGAGGAATCGAGTGTTGCCGTAACATATTGCCGGGGATCAATGGCGTTTAACCTCCCTACGTTTCGGCCCTAATAAAAAAGGGCAAGGACGCAAGTACAGTCCCGTTCAGTCGGCCTTCCGAGCCTTAGTCTGGTAGCTGTCCTTACGCCCAAGCCCTTGCCCCGACAGCTCGTGTAGGGGCATGACTTGGGTTTCAGACAAATTTTACACCAGACTTTAGATAATCGGAAGTTTACTGAACGGCGTAATGGTTTGTCTTAACCTCTAAAATATGTTACGGTTTTAGCCGTATTCGTTCCACAAAGATAGCATAACTTTGATATTTTAAAGTTTACTATCGCCAAAAAGAAGCGTGGGCATTGAGTATTATACGGTTGTGAGGGCTGTGGTAAACCTTTGACAATATAACACACAAGAGGCCCACGCTGAAGCATGGAATCCGACAGAACACCCTGCTATCAGCGTAAGCCAATGAGAAGGGCTACTTGTGCTTTGTTGTCATAAATCACCACAATTTACACAACCACAAAGCCAACGCACCGTTTCCGGCGAATCGTTACCTCAAAGGTACGAAACGAATCGTAAAAAGCAACGGTCGGGTGTTCTGTTTCCTTAATTTTTCAATCTCTTTTTTGTCCCTTTTCGTTTTGTCCTGGAATGAACAGCGCCTCGTTCGCACCTCTTTTGCCAGGAATCTGACGCACAAGGAACTCCCTGTACCGAACTTCGTCCGAAGGTCGGACGAGACGAACGTCGTGTGATGGACATGGTAAGGCGCGAGCCCGGAAACAGCCCGCACCGGAAAGGAACGGACTATCTGCCACGGTCTGCACGCCTGATCGCGCACCTGTCACTATCGGCAAATAAACTCTCCATTTAATTAAAAATCTGTTACATTAACGCCGCAAACGTACAAATTATTTTGTAAATTGCATCCATACGAATTGTCCGTTTATGAGAGTATGGATCTTTTGCATCCTGTCGGCATGGATGTTCGGTGCTTGCAATAGCAATCGAAAGTTTTCCGAATCGTTACTGAAGGCCACCTTGCAACAGGCGGACGGGAACACAGGGGAATTGAGTTCCGTTCTGGAGCACTACGAAGATGATCCGCAAAAACGCGAAGCCGCCGAATTTCTGATAACGAACATGCTCGATCAGGTCAGTCTGGATTCGGCTTCCGTATCGAATGCCCAGCCCTATTACGATTTTTTAACCGAGCATGTCGAGAAAAACGGGAAGTATGAAGACTCGCGCATTTACTATTATTTATGCGACAGTTTGCAAAAGGTACTTCCCGACTCGACAAAGCATATTGCCGAATATTACAGGACGGACGCTAAGTTTTTGTCCGCACGTTTTCTGATCGGCCATATCGACGACCGGTTCGATGTATGGCGTAATGCTCCGTGGAAAGACCGAATCGACTTCGAAACATTTTGCAATTATATTTTGCCCTATAAAAGTCACTACGATTACTGGGATGGAAGCTCAGCGTATTTCCGGGGAAAATACCTCGATACGCTTCCCGGCTATGCGGACAGTTCTTATGTGCAGGCGGGAAAATATCTGAATGCTATTGTGCAAAACGGTTTTCAGCAAGATGGCCCGTTTTTTTATGAATTTCCGTTCATGTTACCCACCACCGCCCGCAATTTTACATTATCCCGGTTGGGAACGTGCATCGAAGCGAATACGGTCGCTATTTCCGCCTTACGCAGCTTAGGAATCCCTGCGGCATTGAATTTTATCCCTTATTGGGGAAACTTAAACGCCGGACATCATTGGACGGAAATTGTCGGAGAGGCACAGTCCGAGCGATACGATAACCGACAGCTTCCCAGCCCTGAAAACAGGAAAGATATTGTAAACGTTTTACTGCACCCCATGTATAATTACCTGAATAACTTTTATTGTAGGCAAAGTCTCCCTTCCGCAACAAATAATACCCTTCCAAGTTTTCACTTGCAACAGTCTTATTGAAGAAATCTTCTTGGTTAACAAGTCCATGCTGTGCCGCAATGGTCAAAACCTGTCTGCATTGACCACCTGCATTTTTAGTTTGTACTCTTTGACATATATCAGAAAGTCGAACCAACTTCCACTTTTTCTCATATACAGACAGCCTTTTAAATGGCATAGATTTCTTAGTGGCGCAAAATAGTGCTTCTGCAATGGCGTATCTACGGGATTACGTTCATCGACCACGACGGGGGATTGATCGTTAACGG
>OGDN01003334.1_pt1 | contig 17411 bp, 26 predicted proteins | sample 1570271 | NCBI WGS metagenome assembly OGDN01 (sample SAMEA4384481, study PRJEB24528) | human gut metagenome | reverse complement strand
CGCTCACGTCCTCCGCGTCTTCGTCCAGCTGGCGAAGCGCCTGCGCGATGATCTGTGAAAGCGTCATATGTTCACTCCTTCGTCGCTTTCCTCTCCTTTTCCGTCACCCCAGCGGGTTCCATACCTTCTTCGGCGGCTGCACGGGTTGCCGCGCCGCGATGGGACGCGACATCAGAAAATACCGCGTCTCGTCGTAGATGTGGTCTTCGCCCGCCGTGTCGATATCCTCAACCTTGTGCGCGTCGTAGCAGAGCGTCGGTATCGTCCGCCGAAAATCCCGGCAGTTCTCAAAGATGTACATCATCGGCCGCCCATCCTCGTCAAACCGCAGCCGGTTGTGAATCTGCATCTTGCCCGCCAGCCGCGTGTTGTCCCCCTTGATGAACGTCACGCCGGAAAACACGTGCCGAATCTGTTCTTCCACGCTCGTGCCCCGGCTTCTGTCCCAGATTGCCGGGTCGGCAATGCCACTGACGTGAATACCCTCGCGGTATTCCGGCTCCATGAACGCCTCCAGCGCCCGCGCAATCTCTTCCGGGGTCTGGCATACGCCCGTGTTGGGTTCGCCCTCTTTGCATCCATAAAGCTCCTTGTACCGGTAAACCCGCCCTTCCTCGTCGATGGCCCACGCGCCGAAGGAATACGGCCTCGTGTAGCCATGGTCGAAGGAAACCACCCGCGGCCACCAGAGCGGAATGGAAAACGGCGCAATGACGTGCGTCCATTGCCGGTCTTCGTAGTGCTCGCGATCGTCGATAAACTCCGGAAAAGCCTGTCCGTCAAACGCATCCCATTTGCCGTAGAGCAGCGCGTCGCGCAGTTTCGGCGGTTTGAGCATCAGCTCAACTTCGTAGGATTTGGGCAGGTGCGGGTTGTCCCGCACCGTCGCCGGGATGTATTGAATCGTCCGCTTTTGCGGCTTGTCCTCGCCGTCCAGCAGCACCTCGCGGGTGATGATGGTTTCCCCGATGTTCGTCGCATCCACAAAATAGCTCTTCACCCAGCTGTGCCCCGGCCCGCCGGGGTTGCTGGCGCAGCGCACACAGGGCACGATGTTCATTCGATCCGGCGCGCGCACGCGGCTGCGGATGAAATCGTACATGGGTTTGGTGAAATGCGTCAGCTCGTCGAAGTAGAGCCACTGGATCTCCGCGCCCTGATAGGTGAGCATGTCCTTGCCCTCGTTGCTCAAATGACAAAAATGGAGCACACTCCCGTTGACCAGTCTCATCCGGTGTGTGCTCGCCGTGTATTTGCCCAATGCCCTGGGCACGATGGAAAGCATCGTCTGAATCAGCGTCTGCTCCAGCTCCGGATACGTGCGCCTGAACAGATAGGCATGCGTTTTCGGATAACGCAGGCATCGCACCAGCGCATCCCAACAGATCGCGTAGCTCTTTCCGCCTCCAGCGGCGCCGCCGTAAAGCACCTCGTCCACGTCCGTTTCGTGAAAAGCAAGCTGCTTTTTCGTCGGTTCGTAGTGCAGCGTGATGTCCATTTAGTCTCCCTTGGGCATTTTCGTCGCAAAGCCGCCTGTGATTCTGACGTTGATTTCGCCGCTTTCCTCGTCCTTGCGCTTCACGCCCGCCCTGTCGAGAATTTCCGTCGCCGCGTTCTGGTTGATGTAGATCATGCTGTCCGGCAATTCCCTGTCCATCAGCTCAATCTGCTTGCGCGCCGCCCGTTCGGCCTGCGCGTCAATGCGCATCTGCGCCAGTTCGCGCATGGTTTCCAGCGTGCTTTTCTTCCGGGCAATGCGCTTTTTGTCGTGCGTCACCCGCCAGATCGTCTTCCGGCTCACCTGATAGGTTTCGGCCAGAGCCGCGTCGCTCTCCCCTTCAAAGATCGCGCGCTCGAAGATTTCATCCTTCTGTGCCGCCGTCAGTTTCGCCTCGAACATCCGCTTCCACCCCCAGGTTGGCATAACCGCCGCTCGTCAGCGCTTTTTGCATGCCCCGCGCCGCCTGCTGCATGCTCTCGTTTTTCTGATTGGCCGCCGCCAGCTGTTCCTCCAGCATGCGCATGCGCGATTGCATCTGGCCGTTTTCCTGCAAGGCTTTGAGCACCGTTCCCTTGGTTCTCACGCCTTCCATCAGACTGACCACGGTTTCCGGCGGAAGCGGGCTTCCGCTCTGCGCGCAGATCGTCGCGACCTGTGTCAAAAATTCGTTGTCCGCCTGAATCTGGAGCGGATTGCTCTTCTGCACCTGCACGCGCACCGTGTAAGCGGGCTTGGGCAGCCTGTCGCCCTCGCCCTTCGGGGCGATCAGCTCGATGATTTTCTCTTTCATGTTGCCCGAACTGTCCCAGCCGCCAATGATTTTCATCTTGCGCCCCGGCTCCATGTATTCGCTCAGCACCCAGAGAATCTGTTCGACCATCTGCCGGAAGGCCGCCTTGTATTTCTCCGTGTGCATTCGGGCAATCTTGCCTCCGGCTTCCTGCAACGCCTGAATCGCGCTCGCCGCCGTCACGCCTTTTCCGCCTTCGCCGCGCACAAACTGGTTCTGCCCGCTGTCTTCCTTCATCGCGTCCGTCAGCTGCATCATCATCTGATAAACCTGACCGTTCAGCGGCGCGGCCTGCACCGTCTGGAGCACCTCGCGGATGTCGTTTCCGTCCCACTCGATGATGGTCTTGCGCAGGTCGGCCACGTCGTCCGGGTTGACACCGCTTCCCTTGCGGATAAAGTGACGCTGAACGCTGCTCTCCCGCGCGTTGTCGTCCAGGTATTTGTAATAGCGGTCGATGGCCTCCTGGCTGTCCCGATAGTCGTAGACCATGCCCGTGCCGAAGGGCTTGCGCCACACGTCGCGGTATTTGTAGAGCACGAACGGATACTGCCCGTGCGCATAAACGCCCTCGTCATAGGCCCCTTCCTCGTTTCCATACCCGGTTTCGCTGCTGTAAAGCAGCGCGCGCCCGGCAAAGAGCGCCATGTGTACGTGTGTCCGCCGCGTTTGGGCGTTGTATTTCTTGTACCAGAATTCCAGCAGCGTGGTCACCGCGTCCCCTTCCGGCGCCTCCAGCATGGGGTCGTTCTCTTCCTCCGGCCTCGTCGCCTGATCCGGCTGCACAAAGCCGCGCGCGTGGGGATAGTGCTGCTCCACCCATGCCACGCTCGTGCGTGTCGCCTTAAAACAGCCGCGCCCAAGCTGAATGTCTTCGTACATCGGGTCGGGATAAAAATCCTCCGGATGCCAGGCCATCACGCTGGCCATACCCTCTCCGCCGTCCAGATCGTCGTCCCAGAAGACCTGCGCCACGCCGGTGCCCGTCACCGCCGCATCTTCCATCAGCGTGGCGTATGTCTCGTCGAATTTCGCCTGATAGAGCACGAAGCTCACCACGTCGGTCATTTCTTCCGCGCTTTGCGCCGTCTCTTCCCGTTCGGGGATCATCAGCGCTTCGGGACGGTTGTCAATCTGATCGGCTACCGCGTTGTCGATGCAGCTGCCCAGCGTGTTGGAGGCGGGCGACGTGCGGCTTCTGTCCTGCTGTTTCTTCTGGCGCAGGGCACGTGCCCTGCGCATTTCCCCGTGTTCCTCCAGCAGGTGCCGCCTGTAAAACTCAAACAGATCGTAGCCTCTGCGCAAAAGCGCCTTTTCCTCACCGCTGAGCGGCTGTTCGCTTCGCAAGACCTCGAAGGGGTCAAGCCGAATGTCGCCCGCCTGGGGCGGTTCTCTGGGTTTCTCCCTCTCCATCGCCTTACAGCTCCTTGCAGTTTTCCATCAGCTCAACAAGCGGTTCGGCCAGTTCCACCGTTTCGCCGCGCTTGAAATAAAAGCTCACGCCGTTCAGCCCCAGATACAGCACGTCGTCGTTAGGCGTAACCGGGCTGAGCGGAATGCGGGTTTTGACCTTTTTCGCCCCCTTGCATCCCGCCTGTGCCAGCAGCGCGTCCATGTTGTCCCGCGTTTTCTGAATTTTGCCCTCCAGCTGCGTGCTGGCCTTTTTCATGCTCTTGGTCGTGTTGACGTTGTCCATGGTTTCTCCTTCCGTTGTTCCTTAGCCCCCTAAGCTCCCCTTGCCTGTGGGGCACGCCCTTATGCGCTGAATCCGCACTCGATTCTCACCGCATACTCCGGCTGAAGCATCTTCACGCCGAAGCCGTCCATCTTCCAGCCCACCGTGGAAATCTGGTCGAGCGGGTCGGCCGTGCCCGCGCTGCCCGCAGGCTTCACAATCACGCTCGGCTTGCTGCCTTTCAGGCTCGTGATGCCGTAGGCGTACTTGCCCAGCACGATCACGCTCGCCACGTCCGCGCCGCTTGCGCCCTTGCCCTCAAAGATCTTGGCTTCGGTCGTCTCCACCAGCCGCACGCCGAACAGACGGCCCACCTCGCCCGTGTAGATGTTCTCCTTGTCCTGGTACTTGCTCACCGCGATGAATTTTTCGTCGTCCTGCAAGTCAAAGATCGTGTCCGGCCCGACGATGGCGATGTAGTAGCCGCCGAATTTCTGCGCGTTGTTCTTCTTGAGCATGCGCACCGCCTTGCGCAGTTCGGTGCTGGTCAGCTTGTCCGCCGCCGTCAGCGCCGCCCGGCTCGTCTTACCGCCCGCATAAATGACGTTCGTGCAGGTCGCCAGCTCTTCGCGCACCGCCGTGTCGATGCTGCGCGCACCCTGATCGCCGAAGCGCTTCACCTCGCGCAGAATCGTCTCGTCCAGGTGCGTCATCATCAGCTTGTCGGTAAACTTGCCGTATTTTCCGTACTGCTTGAGTTGCACCGTCACTTCGGTTTCCGTGACCATCACGCCGTCGCCCGGATTGCCCTCAGACAGCTCGGTCGTGTCCGCCTCCAGCGGAATCATCTTGCGCATGTTCATAATCAGGCCGCTATTGGGCGGCATGCGGTGCTCGTCGCCAAACTGCAAGTGGACCAGATTGGGTTCAAACGTCTCCAAAAGCGCCCGGTTGTAGTAGGTCTGCATGCCCGGCGTAAGGCCGCTGCTTGTCGTCATGTTCGTGTTGGTGTTCGTGTTCGCCATGCTCTTTTCTCCTTCCGTCAGTCAAAGCGGACTTTCTTGCCCGCCATCATCGCCTCTTCTGCCCGCTTCGAGAATTCGCGGAATTGCTCGTCGGTCATGTTTGCGATCATGTTGCCCGCATCCGACGCGCCCATCGCCGTCTGTCTCGCCGTAGGCACGGCGCGCCGTCTGGCAGCCGGTTTTTCTGCCGGCTTCTCTTCCGGCTCTTCTTTGGGCTTTTCCCCGCGTCCGGCCACCAGATAGGCGTGTGCTGCCTGCCGCAGCGTCATGCCGCGCGCAAGATTCTCGCGCACTTTCCCGTCCTGCGAAAAAGCGCGAATCTCGTCCGTCGTCCATCCGTCCTCCGCCAGCGACAGGATGCCCTTTCTGTATGCCTCCAGCCGCTCGTCGCCTTTCGCCTCTTCCGGCGCTTCCCCGTCCGCGCCTCCCCCGTCGTTCTGGGCTTCTTCCTGCCCGTCGCTCTGCGTCAGGCCCTCGGCCAGTTCCTGCGCGGAGGTTTCCTCCGTGCCCTGCGCGTCGCCTTCGAGGGGTTCGGCAACCGTCAGCATGTCTTCGCTCATACGTACCTCCCTGAGATTTGTTCTCCCCTCTGTCATACCACATTTTTGCGCGCCGTAGTCCCAAACTTTTCCGCCTGCCCCTCCCCCCGGTCGGCTTTTTTGTAGCGCAAAAGCCATGCGTTCCGCCCGCCGCGTCAATCAGTTGGCTTTGTTTTTTTCGCGTGTAGCGCAAACAGCGCCTCCGGCCGTCTTCCGGTGCGCTGTCTGTTCTTCGTCTGGTTTTATGGGCGCATGTTCCCGCCCTCTGCGCGCAAGGCCGCGTCCAGCAGCACGAAAAAACGCCCTCTCGCCCTGTAAAAAGCGCTCTTGCTCGCGTAGCATTTGCAGTATTCAAAACGCATGCCCTGCGTCACGTTTTGGAGGATCGCCACCGCGACCGCCGCGTCCGCCTGCCTCGCCGCGCGCTCGATCATCTCCGCGCCTGCCTCCCCTTCGCGGCGCATCCGGTCATATCGGCGGCAAAACGCGCATAGCTCGCGGTATCGCCCCTTGTCCACGCTCAACCCCTCCTTCGCATCAGCGCATGCACGTAAACGCCGCTGGCCCATCGGCTTTTCTTCGCGCCGATCTCCAGCAGCTCGCACTCCGGATAAAGCTTTTCAAAGATTTCCTTCGCGCGGCTGAACTCCGCCACCGTCTCGGCCACGCGCCCCGCCTTGCGGATGCTGATCTTCTTGTCGGCCACGCTCTCGGTGGGGAGCTTCAAGCCCCGGCTGTGTCCCCATGTCCGCCCTTTGGCCTTGCCCTGTGGGTTTCTTCCCTCGCGTTCCAGCTTGTTCTGTACCAGATATTTGGCAAACCCGCACAGGTGCCGCTCGTTCGGCTGCGCCCGCCGCGTGTTGCAAAAGCCCTTATGCCTGCTCGTCCACTTTTCCTCAACCTCTTCCCGCGTCATGCCGTCTCCGGACATGATGACATGGTGATGCCAGCGCAGGCCGTATTTCTCGCTCTGCGTCCATTCCGTGACATAGATATACCTGAGCGGCGGCAGCCCCCGCTTTGTGCGCGCATAATTCACCCGGCGCAGGTAGTTCACGATATCCGCCTTCGCCTTCTCGCCGCTTTCCGGCTGCCGGTTCAGCGGATATTCCATCGTCAGAATCAGGTCTTGCGCCCCGAAGTTCGCGTTGGTCAGCTGCTCGACCTTGAGTTCCCGCCGTTTCGCGTCCAGCCGCTTCTGGGCCTTGGCGTGCGCCTCCTTCTTCGCTTCCGTGTTGGCCGCCCGCGCATGCGCCGTGTCCCATACCGGGTAGCAGTCCACATAGACCATCGGCCCGGCCTTGACCGTCCGCGTCCGCTGATGGAGCACGCCGCTCTCCCAGCCGCACGTCAGTTTGCCCTCCACCGAGGTATCAAACAGCACTAAGCAGTCCTTCGCGCTCGTGTCCATGCCGCGGCCTCCTTTGTGCATCGTCGAGTTGTTCATACACCCATACAAGACGGGTCAGCGGGCTTGTCGCCCGCTGCTTTTGTTATTCTTCTCCGTCGTCGTCGGCCAGCAGACCGCAGCTTCGCGCCATGCGCCCGATCATCGCCCGAATGGCATTGACCGTATCCTCGCTCTCCGGCAAGATGACCGCCGTTGTCAGCATGCCATCCTTGACAAGCACCAACGGCTCGCCGTCCGTATTGATGCTGACCTTCATGCCCTGATAGTCCTCGGCACTCCGCGCGGCCTTGACCTTCGCCATATCCACGGCCAGCATTCGCCCACGGCACGTCAGCAACAGGCAACGTTCACCCAAATACTCCACGATGCCGAGTTCCTGCGCGTCCCACTCCGTCATCGGTGCTGCATACAGCCGAGAACCCTGATCAAACGGCAAGGTAACAATATCCATCCGTGCCGCCTTTTTCGGCGCAAGATCGAAGATCGCAGCGATGCTGCCCTCTGTCAGCTTCAGGTCTCCTTCAACCGGCCATGCCGCCGTGTGCGTTCCGATCCATTGCTCACCGCCGTCGTCCTGATAAATATAAAACTCTTTTGCATCGATGCAGCACCGTTTAATCGCGCCCAACTTCATCCCGTCCGCCTCCGTATCTCTTTCCCTCTTGGGGCTTTGTTGGCCGTCGGCCATCCGGCGGCCTGCAAAACCTCAATATATAGAAGATTTACCCCTCGCGAAACCGCGCCGCGATGTAATTCGCCGCGTCCAGCAGCTCGCGCGCCTCGCCCCTGTCCCGCTTCATGCCCGAAAACTCCGCATACGCGACCTGATCCGCCGCATACTCGGCAAATTCCTCCAGCCGCCGAAGCTGCCCCGGCAGGCTGACGTATGCCCGCCCGTCTGCGCGAAACGCATGCAGCGTGCCGCCGATGACCGGCGCGATGGTCAGCATCGTGCGCCCGTCCGCGTTTTTCACCCCAAATAGCTCAACCTTCGCCGGAAGCTCCACGCCGCCCTCCAGCTCCACGCCCCGCTCGATCACCGCGCCGTCGCCGAAACATACGCCGTGCCCGACGATGCACCCCGACTTGATCCACGCGCCTTTTCCGAAGTGGCACCGCGCCCCGATGATGCTTCCGTGCCCGATCACCGCGCCCGCATCAAAGTCGCAGTGCGCGCCGATCTCGCTGTTCGCCCCGATGTTGGCCGCGCCCAGCAGGCTGCCCGCGCCGAGAATCAGCCGCGTATACCCACGCATATTCACCCGCCGGAAGTCGCCCTTTCCCAAGCGGTATTGGCCATCCGCCCCGGTTTTAACCAGATCAAATTCGTCTTGCGCCCAAACCTTCATGCTTCTTTTGCTCCTTCTGCTTCTCGCAGCGCGGGCAGACGTACCGCTTCGGCGATACGCCCACCGCGCTCACATTCCAGATCTCTTTACAGACGGCGCACCGCCTGTATCTTCTGCCGCTCTTCATCGCTCACACCCGAATCAGACGTGCCCGCATGCCGTTTTTCCTGAGCCGCGCAAGGTGTTCCCGCGTCAAGGCACGGTTCCGGCGGACGGATATCTGCGCCCTGCCCTGCTCTTCCTGCCACTGCATTACATCGGCGGCGATCAACGCGAAGACCAGCAGACTGATGATCGGCACGCCGAAAATCACAATTAGAAAAACTTCGAGCATATCCATTGTCTTTCGTCCTTTCATCTGGTATAATCAAGCTGCAATTTTTCCCTTGTCCTTCACATGGCTGCATCCGTGTGGAGGGCTTTTTCTTTTGCGCACTTTTCCGCCCATTCCTCCGGGGTCATCAGCCGAAAGCCATGCTTCCGGCCGATTTCCTCCGCAACGCGGCTCGCGTTCTTCTCGATTTCCGCCCGAACTTCCGGTTGCAGAAAATCTTTGTGCATGAACACCCGGCCGCAGCCCGGCTTGCGCGGCAGTTCGTAAAAATCATCATCGTTTTCCCAATCATCCATTCTTCTCGCCTCCTTCGTCCATTTCATGCCCCGCCGGGTTGTCCGTATGCTTCGGCCTTCCGTCCGCCAAGCATCCGGCACACGCCGCGCGGGTCGATCACGTCGCAAAGTTCCTCGCCGTCGCGCCCCAGCACGAGGAACGCACCGCGAATGCCGTACATGTTGTCTGGCGCGCCCGAACGCCACGCCTCCGTGTTGTAGATCGCCACGTTCTCGCGCCCGTCGTCCTCCAAAGAAAGCGGCGTCCAATCAAACGGCCCGCCGACCAGGCTTTCGATGGCTTCCCGCGTGCCGACGATCATCTTCACGCGCGGCGGCTTGCCCGGCCGCTTGTAGACCGCCTCCAGCATCCGCGGTGCGGTCATCTTTTCGTTGCGCTTCATGGGTTGTGTTCCTCCTTCATGGCTTCTTCGAGCAGCTCAGCCGGATCGGCACCAATAGCCGCACAAATAGCCATATATTTGTTCATGGGCAATCGCTTCACGCGGCGAAGCCGCCATGAAGCGCTTTGAATACGAGCAGCAACAGCAGGCTGAGGCAAACGCCCGTGCAAAACGCAAGGATAAACGGGATTTTTGTTTGCAACTTCTTGCCGTCTTTTTCGCTGCGCTGAGCGTCTTCGTGTCGCTTATACTCTTTTTCATAGGCAAGCCGTGATTTTCGCCATTCGAGCCATTCTGCTTCGGTTTTTCCATCAAAAATCCAAAAACACCGTCCCAAATAGACATCGCCGAGCAATTCATCAATCTGCATGAATTGCGGATGAATGAATTTATTCTTTTCATCGATGGTCATTCGATCGAATCCATCCGGCTTTTCCCCAAACATGTCATCCCATTGCCAGCAGTTCATACGATAGGCCGCCAACGCAAGCCGTTCGGCAGGCCCCAGTTTGGCTTCATCCAAATTCATTTTCCTCTCCTTTCCGCCGCCGGAGCTTCATCCTCCAGCGGCTTTTCGCTTGTCTTTTGGTGTTATGCACTGTATAATTGTGCCGTAGGTTAAAACCTACACGCGCTCTCCCGTTGCCCGTGTCGTCCACCTGCCCTCTCAGGAAGGAGGTGAACGCATGAAGCAAAACAGTGTTCGGACATCTGCCGAATTGGCGACTCTGGCTTCCAACATTCTGGCCGACAGAAGAAAAGAAGAAATCGCCGATATTCTGCAGCGTCTGGTTGATGATCTCTATCTCGATGAAATCGCCAAACGCCTTGCGGGTTCGGTGCTGTCCAACCGCAGGAAGTAACGATTCCTGCAGCCCGCCGTGAAACCTCGCCCGTCTCGCGGCGGGTTTTTTTATGTCTCCATCGCGATTCCGCGCTCCATCATCATCCGCGCAATTTCCGAAAGCGACTTCCTTTCGTATTCCGGCTTCTTGCGCAAATCGACAATCTTTCGATCAAGCTCCGGCGTAATAACCAAACAAATGCGCCGAACGGTTTTTCTGCCCGCCATCCTCTCACCTCCTCCAGCGGTGGTTGCTTTACCGTACTGGTTTGCAAATTTATATACCTTCTTTGTATAATGTAAAAACATCCATGCAGCGAAAGGAGAATCATTTTGCTTACCAAATCCGAATATAAGATACTTGCCAAAATCGAGAAGCTTCCGGGAAAATGCCTCCGTGGAAACGATTTGCCGGAGGATGTTTCAATTCAAGACATCGAACGACTGCTTGCTTTGAAATACCTTGAACGCGGAACGCTTGTTCCTCCAAACAAAGAATCGGATTACCCCGACGGTCTTTCCAATTTTTTCTTACCGCCGGAAACGCAGCATCTTCTCGAAGAATACCGCGAAATGATGATGAAAGAATGCCTTGGTGTAGTTTCTGAAATCGTCTCCACCATAATCGGGTTGAAGTAAATCCTTGTCGTATAAACGACTTTGGATTTCCAGCCAGCTTTCTTCGCTCTTGTGCAGGTCGAATACCCACCGGCAACGGTTGATGTATTGCGTTCCTAAAATCGCTTTAATCTTCCGCATCGGCTCATCCGCCAGCTTCCGCTTTCCTCTGTCATCCGCTTCGTCGAATCCGTTCGGCTTCTCTCCTGCGGCTACGTCCCAGCAGAGATTTTCCAGCCTGCAAAACGCAAGCCCTAATCTTTCCATGGGCGACATCGTGTTTTTCCTTTCCGCTGCGCATCACTGTGCGGCTTTTTCGTCGTCTTTCGGCACGCGGAAAATATCGTTGCAGGTGCAGCCCAACGCCTGGGCGATGATGGGGATGTACTCCGCCCGAATAATTCTTCGGCCGGATAGCATGTTGTTGAACGCGTACTTCGATACGCTGAGCTTTTCCGCCACCTTGGTTTGCCGAATCCCTCTTTCGTCGAGCATCCGACGGATATTTGAAATGATGATATCGTGCCATGTCTTTTCTTCCACTTTCTCACCTCCTCCAGCGGCTTTCATTTTCAATCCGAGTTTCTGTTCTGTTTGTCCCATTTTTGGGATGATCAATTTAAAAAAATAAGACACTTTTCCTGGTCGGACTGAATCCCCAACGTCTTGCAAATCTCCATGACTTCATCTACATTGAAGGTAGCTTTCCCATTTATCTTTGCAGACAAAGTATTCTTGTTCATTCCTATGGCTTTTGCCAGTTGAATCTGCGACATACCCGCTCCGACAATCGCCGCTTTCAACCGATTCGTGTTGATCACATTGCGTCCTCCTTTCATCCCGTTTTTGGGACAACACGACTATAACACATCTCAGTGGATTCGTCAACCAGTTTCGGGATATTTTGTCTTTTTTTTCATCTTTCATATTGCAAAATTGGGACGGTCATAGTACAATAAGGGCACTGAGGAGGTGCATACCTTGAGCGAAATTTCCGAAAAGCTCTTAGGCCGATTTCTTGAGCTGAGCGAAAATTCTCAATTTTCTTATACCGATCTTTCTAACCTTACCGGCATTTCCCGTTCTGCCTTGCAGCGATATTTGACAGGCGAAACCAAGAAATTCCCGCTTGATCGCGTCGAACTGATTGCGAAAGCCCTTAACCTTCCCATGGCTTATGTCATGGGGTGGAATACAGAAACTACACATGCTTATGTTCAGATTCCAGTTGTCGGTCAGGTTATCGCAGGTATCCCCACCCAAGCACTTGAAGAGATCATCGACTGGGAAGAAATTCCCGCTGCAATGGCTGCACGCGGCGATTACGTAGGTTTACGCGTTAAAGGGAACAGCATGGAACCCCGCATTTGCGCAGGCGATGTCGTCATCATTCGAAGGCAAGATACGATTGAAAGCGGTGAACTGGCCGTCGTTTTTGTCAATGGCGATGAAGCCACTCTAAAAAAGGTCAAGCGTGTTGACGGAGGCATTATGCTCGTCGCTTTTAATTCCAGTGTTTATGAACCGCATTTCTACTCTAACAAAGAAATTGCCGATCTGCCTGTCAAAATCTACGGAAAAGTCGTTGAATTGCGCGGAAAATTCTAATTCAGAGGTATTATTATGAAAAAGTTCATCTTGCTTACACTCAGTATTTTTCTGGGCGTCTCATCTGCTCTTTTTCTTTACAGAGTTTATGACACGCACATAGACCGCTCCCCCACAATTCGTTACTCTATAAAAAGTTTCCAAGGTTGCTATGTAGATTTGAAAAACGGAAAGTATTATCATAAATCCACACAAACCTGTCGTTTTGAATCCGAAGCCGATCTGGACACTAAAATGTCAAAATATGAAGCTATTGAGCGGAACTTCGCTCCCTGTCCAGACTGCTATAAAACTCAAGACGTTTGGATTACAAACTAAATTTATAAGTTAAGCGACGGCCGCATCGAGCTGCGCGCGGCCAACGAGCGCTATCGGCCGATCTTCGTCGGCGGGCCGGATGATACCCGCACTTTCCGCGTGCTGGGAAAAGCTGTTGCGTTTCAAAGTTTGTTGTGATAGCCTCACCGCCGTGTCTCCCCATATGCACGTGGAGTGGATTGAAATATACATTTTTCAAATATCGTTGTTTTTCAGTTGACAAATTTGCTAATTTATTGTATTCTAATTGACAGACGACAATGTCGCTCAAACTACAACATTGAGGTGAATTTGTAAATGGAACGTCACTTAGAGCAACTTTGCAACGAAAATCCTCTACTGCTCACCACCATTCAAAACGCGATTTTTTCCGGCTATGAGCGTTCTCGTGATTTTGTCCGTCAATGCGGCGGAAACTCTATTTCGGATTTTCGCGTAGGTTATGTTCGTCACGCTTCTATTGAGCCTTTAATCTTCCGTGCTGTTGAAGAAGCCGGTTTTCCTGGCGTTACGCCATTATGCCGCAATAATAACGGAAGAACAGCGAAACATCTTGAAATTCAAACGCCTTGGCTTGTTCTGATGTTTGCAAAAGTAAGCAGCTTCAAAAAGACGCCGCCTAAAGTTGGCTACCGTCAAAAACCGCTGGATCAATTTTATGCCCAACAAGTCATGCCCGGAATTTTCCCTATCGATTCCATTCAGTTGCCCCTGTATATCGTCACCCACATGCCTAGCCGTCAGAAGGATAGCGCCTTCCCTGCCACTCTCTGTATCGGTCGTCCCAGCGTGGATCAACGCTCATGGGATTGCTGTTACAGCTTCAATGACCTGAATCTTGAAAACCGTACTATCGAAACCATTACTGCAAAAGAATCCGTCGCTTTGAAAGAGGAAATTGTCAAGACCGCTTCGCTTTCTCTTAAAAAGGCCTGACGTTCTTTTCAAAAAAGGAGGAACCCCTCATGCCCGCCCCTGCTACAATGTCCTGCCGTCTTACAGAAGGGAGAGAATTGCGCGGACTTTCTGTCGCAGAATTTGCCGAACAAGTTGGTGTTACCCGCCAATCCATCTATAAATATGAAAATGGAACGCAAGTTCCAAGCGAAGAAACCATCGCTCGTATTTGTGATGTGCTTAAACTCCCCGCTTCCTTTTTCTCGCATTCTTCTCCCATTCCGGATTTGTCCTCTCGCCCCATCTTCTTCCGCGATATGAAATCAAACGAGGAAAAGAACCGAAAAATGTCCTATCGTTGGCTTCAAATTCTACGCGAACAGGTTGAACTCTACGAATCCTATTTGGATTTTCCTCCTGTTCGCCTACCGGAACTCGAATTGCCCGACGTCCTCGATTTGACAAATGAAGATATCGACATTGCCGCTGAATCTCTGCGCCGCTTTTGGAATTTGGGCGATGGCCCGATTGACAATGTTACTCAGCTTCTCGAAAATAACGGATTCATCATTTTTCGCAAATATTTGCCTGCTGAAAAGATGGATGCCTGTTCCCTGGTTTTAAACGGCAGACCTTATATTTTAATCAATACATATAAGCAAACCTGCGCTCGCGATTTAATTAATCTTGGGCATGAATTGGGCCATGTTATTTTACACCAGAGCATTTCTAGTGATGCTTTTCTTTCCAAATCCGAATTTAGCACCATCGAAAAGCAAGCATGGCATTTTGCAAATTCTTTCTTAATGCCCTCGTCTATTTTCTCTGCCGAAGTCGGTTATCCCACATTAAACCGCTTTATCGCCTTAAAAAAGCGTTGGCGTGTATCTATTTCCGCCATGATTATGTACTGTCATGACCTCGGACTTATCGACGATGCCAGAAAGCAGTATTTTTTCCGCGAAATGACGCGTATGCACATTCGGAAAGAAGAACCTTTGGATAACGAACTTCCTGTTGAACAAAGCGCCCTGCTCAAAGATGCCGAAGAATTGCTTGTTGATTCTCAAATCTTTACCAGAACAAAATTATTTGAACTGTCACGGCTCAACGTTGGTGATTACTGCGAAATGATTGGATTGCCAGAAGATCTCTTTGCTACGAAAACAGTCCGGCCTCAACTGCGAATCATTCAATCATAAGAAAGGATTATTCCATGAGCAACGATTTTCGTTTTCTGATGTACCAATCCGCCGAAGAAAATGTGAGCGTCAACGCCGTCATCAAAGACGAAACAATTTGGCTTTCTCAAAAGGGCATGGCCGAGCTGTTCGATTGTTCGACAGACAACATTTCCCTTCACCTAAAAAATATCTTTTCCGACGGCGAATTGACGAAAGATTCAGTTACCGAGAAAATCTCGGTAACTGCCGCAGATGGTAAAAATTATCCTACTCAGTTCTACAATCTGGATGCGATTATCTCCGTCGGCTACCGCGTCAACTCCCGTCGCGCGACACAGTTCCGCATCTGGGCAACCAGCGTCTTGAAGGAGTATATGACCAAGGGCTTCGCGCTGGATGACGAACGCCTCAAACAGGGAACAACTGCGTTTGGTCACGACTACTTCCGTGAGCTGCTTGAGCGTGTCCGCTCGATCCGCGCCAGCGAACGCCGCATCTGGCAACAGGTGACGGATATCTTCGCAGAGTGCAGCATCGACTATGATAAAAATACCGCCACCGCTCATGACTTCTACGCCATGATTCAGAATAAATTCCACTATGCCATCACAGGGCAGACCGCCGCTGAAATCATCTACGACCGTGCCGACCGCACCAAGGATCACATGGGCTTGACCACATGGAAAAACGCCCCGGACGGCCGGATTCTCAAATCGGATGTTTCCATCGCCAAGAACTATCTGGATGCGAAGCAAATCCGCCAGCTTGAGCGCACCGTCTCCGGCTATTTTGATTATATTGAAGATTTGATTGAGCGCGAAAACACCTTCACGATGGAGCAGTTCGCCTCCAGCGTCAACGAATTTCTTGCTTTCCGCCGCTATGACATTCTGCCCGATAAGGGGCGCATTTCCGCCGCGGCCGCAAAAAAGAAGGCCGAAGCGGAATACGACGCTTTCAACAAGACGCAGCGCATCGTCTCCGACTTCGACCGCGAGGTGCAGCGCTTGATCGAATTCGAAAAGCGCCCGTGACCTTCTTCGTGCCCCTTTTGCCACCCTTGGCAAAATAGCCATCAAAAACGCCCCGCCCATGTTTCCAGCATGGACGAGACGAAGTATTCAATTCACACTCTTTTTCTTTATGCGGCTCATCAAGGGATTCATTCAACTGTTATCACTATTTAAGGGGGTGATCCAATTTGAAAGCCGTCATATATGCCCGCTTCTCCAGCCACAACCAGCGCGAAGAATCCATCGAAGGACAGGTTCGCGCCTGTCAGCGCTTCGCCAAAGATCACGACATGACTGTGATCGAGATATACGCAGATCGCGGCCTGTCCGGCCTCCATGCCGACAATCGCCCAGAATTTCAACGCATGATCGCAGACAGCGACCGCCACAAATTCCAAGCCCTTATCATGTGGAACCTCGACCGTTTTTCCCGCGACAAATACGACACTGCCGTTTATAAATCGCGGCTCAAAAAGAATGGCGTTACGCTCTATTACTCCGATCAGAACATTCCAGACACGCCGGAAGGAATCATTCTCGAATCGCTGCTTGAGGGCTTCGCGCAGTATTATTCCGCCAACCTTTCCCGCAACGCAAAGCGCGGCTTACAGGAAAATGCGCGGAAATGCCTCTGGAACGGCGGCGGCCTGCCTCTTGGCTATACCATCGACGAAACAAAGCACTTTGTCATTGATCCGGCCGGCGCCACCTGCGTCCGGCTGATCTTCCAGATGTACGCCGACAACCACTCCATCAAGGAAATTGTCTCTACACTCAACGAGAAGGGATATCGAACTGTGAAAGGAAATAAATTTCGCCTTGGCAGTATACAGGGTGTCCTGCGTAATCGAAAATACATCGGCGAATACCACGCATCCGGCATAACTGTTCCGAACGGCGTTCCCGCGATCGTGGATGTCGAATTATTCAATGCCGTACAAGAAAAAATCGGTGTTGTTTCTGCTGCAAAAGCCCGTAACAAAGCAGAAATTCCTTATTTGCTGACTACAAAGGTTTTTTGCGGCCATTGCGGCTCTCCGATGATCGGCGAATCCGGCACAGGAAAAGGCGGCTCGACCTATCGCTATTATAAATGCTCCTGCCGAAAGAACCGAAAAGGCCAGTGTGACAAACGCACCGAACAAAAAGAATGGCTCGAAGAAACCGTCGTTGCGCAGACCGTCGAAAAATTCCTCCACCCCGACGTGATCGAGGATGTTTCAAACGCCTGTGCCGCCGTACTTGAACAGGGTTGCCAAAACAATGCCTTGCTCAAGGCCTTAAATGCCCAGCTTGCAGATGTTGAAAAATCCTCCCGAAATCTTATCAAAGCCATTGAAGCAGGGGTATTCACCGCATCCATGCGCGAACGGCTGGCCTAGCTTGAACAGCAAAAAGAAGATATCACCGTTCAGATTGCCCGCGAGCAGCTCCGAAAGCCGCAGCTCTCCGCCGAGCAAATCGCGTTCTTCCTCCGCTCTTTCCTTGACGGCGATGCTCACGATCCGAACTTTCAAGAAAGAATTATTGAATCGCTCGTCCGCCGCGTCGATGTTTACGATGAAGGGCCGGGAAACCGCAAGCTCACTGTTTTCTATAATCTAAAGAAAAATAACCATTCTTCCG
>OGDN01003330.1_pt1 | contig 17440 bp, 17 predicted proteins | sample 1570271 | NCBI WGS metagenome assembly OGDN01 (sample SAMEA4384481, study PRJEB24528) | human gut metagenome | reverse complement strand
CCGCAAGCTGCCCCACCAGCTGGTGGAGGCATTCAAGGCCACGCTGGAGGAGTTGAGCTTTGCCGACCTCCTGCTCCACGTCATCGACGCCTCCAACCCCGAGTGGCGGGAGCAGGCGGCGGTGGTGGACGCCCTGATCCGGGAGCTTGGGGCCGAACAGACGCCCCGCATCGAGGTGTTCAACAAGTCCGATCTCTACCGGGGGGATATCATGCCCCACGGGGAGGATATCGTCTCCATCTCCGCCCGGACCGGGGAGGGGCTGGACCGGTTAACCTCCATGATCGGGGACCGGCTGGACGGCGGCGCCCACCGGGTCACCCTGCGTCTGCCCTACGACCAGGGCGGAGTGGTGGACATGCTCTACCGGGAGGCAAAGGTGGAGCGGGTGGAGTACGGCGAGACCATCGAGGTCACGGCCGTCTGCACCGCCAAGATCCTGGGCCAGGTGAGCGAGTTTTTATGGAACGGCTAAGGCCTGCCTGCACGCTGGCAATCTGCACGGCGCCGGGCAAAAGCCACGGCGATGGGACGTGCCGACTACGTTCCGAGCAGTACGATAGAGACGGCGCGGCCGACTACGCGCCTTTCCATCCGCTTTCGCCCAAAGGTCCGGGGAAGCAGATGAAAAAGGAGCGTATGGGACTCCGCGGCACCCTGATACGGGAGGAGTGGCAGGCATGATGACGGAGTATTATATCCCCACCGCCCCGTCGGAGACGGAATTTACCGAGAAGCGGTCCCGCTTCATCGGGCATGTCTGGCGGGTGGAGAGCGAGGCAGAGGCCCGCGCCCACGTGGAAGAGATGAAGAAGCGATACTACGACGCCCGGCACAACTGCTGGTGCTACCGGCTCCGGGAGGGCGGTGTGGAGCGGTATTCCGACGACGGAGAGCCCCAGGGCACGGCGGGCCAGCCCATGCTCAACGTGTTCCAGCGGGAGCAGGTGGAGAATGTCTGTTGTGTGGTGACCCGCTATTTCGGCGGTATCCTTCTGGGGGCCGGCGGCCTGGTCCGGGCCTATACTCAGAGCGCCAAGGATGCCCTGGATGCGGCGGGCATCTCAGTGGTCCGCCGCTGGGTGGAGGCGGAACTCCGGGTCCCCTACAGCCTCTTTGAACGGGCCAGACAGGAGACGGAGGCGGCAGGCGGACTGGTGGACGGCGCGGAATATGGCGCGGATGTGACGCTGAGGGTCCTGCTCCCGGAGGAAAAGGCAATAGACTTTACGGACCGGATCACCGAACTGACCGCCGGCGGCGTTGTCCCGGCAGTTACAGGGGAGTCCTTCAAGGACGTGCCGAGAGCGGGAATAATATGAAGAAACTGTGAATAATTCTTTTCTTTGCAGGATTTTTGTGTGTCCGCAGGGTATATAGCATCAGGTAGAAGAAACGAGGGGAGGCGGAGGAGGTTGACCGAGAGAGAACGGCGCGAGGAACAGGAACGGCGCTTTTTGTCCCCCTATGCCTGTCTGGCGGCGGACTCCAAAGGCCGGGAAAGGCCGGTGGAGCCCTGTCCGGTGCGCACCTGCTTTCAGCGGGATATCGACCGCATCATCCACTCCAAGGCGTTCCGGCGCCTGATGCACAAGACGCAGGTATTTCTCCAGCCGGAGGGAGACCACTACCGCACCCGCATGACCCATACCATCGAGGTGGTGCGGATCGCCCGGACCATTGCCCGGGGGCTGGAGCTCAATGAGGACCTGACCGAAGCCGCTGCCTATGGACATGATCTGGGCCATACGCCCTTTGGCCACGCGGGGGAGCGGGTCCTGAACGAGATCATGCCCGGAGGGTTCGAGCACAATGTCCAGTCTCTGCGGGTGGTGGACCGGCTGGAAAACGATGGGGATGGCCTCAATCTCACCTATGAGGTGCGCAGGGGCATCCTGTGCCACACCGGCCCGGACACGGCGGAGACGCTGGAAGGGCAGCTCCTGCGTTTGGCGGATAAGATCGCGTATATCAACGCCGACATCGACGACGCGTTGCGGGGCGGCATCATCTACCCCATCGATATCCCCCTGGAGATCTCCAACGTGCTGGGGTTCACCCACTCCGAGCGTATCGACACGCTGACGGTGGACATCATTCGGGAGAGTGCCGGGGCGGGGGTCGTCCGCCAGTCGGGGCCCTGCCGGGAGGCGATGAGCCGCCTGCGCGAATTCATGTTTGAAAATGTCTACCGCAACCCGGTGGCCAAGGGGGAGGAGTCCAAGGCACAGGATATGCTCCGCCGTCTCTTCGAGTGCTATGTGTCCGACCCGGACCGGCTGCCCCCCGAATTTCAGGACATCCGGGAGCGGGAGGGCGTGGAACGGGCCGTGTGCGATTACATTGCGGGTATGACCGATAAATATGCGGTAGAGAAATTTTCCGAAGCATTTATCCCTATGTCATGGGGTGTGAAGTAAAATTGCCTTTCGGAAGGTGCGATTCTGTATAGAGTTGTTATTTACTGGAAAAGATACTCGAAAAGCCGGAAAGGAGGGCGCCCATGGCCATTCCGGAACAATTTCTGGATGAACTCACGGCTCGATGCGACATTGCCGATGTGGTGGCGGACTATGTGCCTCTCACCCGGAAGGGCAATAATTTGTGGGGCCTGTGTCCCTTTCACGGTGAAAAGACGCCCTCCTTTTCGGTCTCGCCGGATAAGCAGATCTACCACTGCTTTGGCTGCGGGAAGGGCGGAGGAGTCATCAACTTCGTGATGGAGATCGAGAATCTCCCTTTCCCGGATGCTGTGCGTCTGCTGGCCAAGCGGGTGGGGCTTGAGGTGCCCGAGGAGCGCGGGAACGCGGATTTCCGGAAGAAAAGGGAGCGCCTCCTGGCACTGAATAAAGAAGCCGCCCGGTTTTTCCACGCAAGGCTCCAGGCGCCGGAAGGCCGGGCGGGGGCGGAGTATCTGTTCGGCAAGCGGAAGCTCTCACGGGGGACGGTGACGCGGTTCGGACTGGGTATGGCCCCGGAGGGATGGGATCACCTGATCACCGCCATGGCCCAAAAGGGCTATGAAAAGGTAGAGCTTCTGGAGTGCGGCCTGGTGGTAAAGGGGCAGAATGGACGGGTGTACGATCGTTTCCGCAACCGGGTGATGTTTCCCATCATCGATCTGAGGGGGGATGTGATCGGCTTTGGCGGCCGGGTGCTGGATGATTCTACGCCCAAATATCTCAACTCGCCGGACACCCCGGTCTTCAACAAGGGACGCAACCTGTTCGCGCTGAATATCGCCAAGAAGTCCAGGCTGGGGCGTATCATCCTCACGGAGGGGTACATGGATACCATTTCCCTCCATCAGGCGGGATTTGACTGTGCGGTGGCATCTCTGGGCACCGCCCTCACACCGGAACACGCGCAGTTGCTCTCCCGCTATACGAAAGAGGCGATCATCGCCTACGACGGAGATGGGGCCGGTGTCTCCGCGGCTCAGCGGGCCATCCCCATTTTGGAAAAGACGGGAATGAAGGTGCGGGTCCTGCGGGTCAAGGGGGCAAAGGATCCGGACGAGTTCCTCAAGACCTACGGGCCGGAGGCATTTGCAAAGCTGCTGGATCAGAGTGAAAATCACATTGAGTACCGAATTGAACAGGTGCTTGGCCGCTACGATCTTACGGATGACGCCCAAAAGGTGGAGTTTTTGAAGGAGGTTGTGGGGGTCATAGCGGGGCTTCACAGTCCTGTGGAGCGGGAGGTCTACGGCGCGCGCTGTGCAGAGCTGGCGGGGATCTCCGCCGAGGCCATGGGGCAGGAGGTCAAGCGGGAGCTCTCCCGCCGCATCCGTAAGGAGCAAAAACAGCAGGAGCGCAGGGATCTGACGCCTGCGGCGCAGCTCCAGCCCAGGGAGCGGTCCCTCCGCTATCAGAACATCCGCTCGGCCCGGGCCGAGGAGGGGGTGCTGCGGCTGGCGCTTCTGGATCCGGAGCTCCTCAGGGACGCCGAAGCGCTGACAGAGGAGGCGTTCTCCGCGCCGCTGCTGGGAAAGGCCTTCCGGCTGCTGCGGGACCGCTGGCGCGGCGGCCTGGCGGTGAGTCTGCCGGCCCTGACCGCCGAACTGGAAAGCGGGGAGATGAGCCACCTGGCCGGAGTGCTCGATCAGCCGGAATCTCTTCAAAATGGCCGGCAGGCCATGAGGGATTACATAGAGATCATAGAAAATGAAGCGGAAAAACGCAGGCTGGAAGGCGACAAAGACGCGCTTTTGGCCGTGCAGAAAAAGCTGCTAGAGAAAAAAGGGTATGGAGGATGAATCCATGAGTGAGAAAAGAGTGCTGGATATGCCGGCTGAGACCGATAAGAAGCCGAAGATGACCAGTGAGGAAAAGATCGAAGCCGGCAAGATCGAGCTGATGAAGGTCGTCGAGGGGGTTCAGGGCGCGGAAAAGCTGGCGGAACTGCTGGACAAGGGCAAAAAGAAGGGCAAACTCTCCTCCGGCGAGCTCATGGACGTCTTGGAGGAAATGGATCTGGAGAGCGAGCAGCTCGATAAGATTTACGACACCATGGAAAATATGGGCATCGACACCGCGGGAGAGGACTATCTTCCCGAATTGGTGGATGAGGTCCCCCCGATCGAGGAGATCGAGGAGATCCCCGAGGAGGAGATCGTGGACCCCAACACCCTGGTGGACTCCTTCGGCATCGACGACCCTGTACGGATGTACCTCAAGGAGATCGGCAAGGTAAATCTGCTCACCCCCGACGAGGAGATCCAGTTGGCTCAGGACATGGGCGCGGGGGACGCAGCCAGGGAACAGCTGGCCGAAATCGAAAAGGCGCGGAAGAATGGAGAAGAGGTCTCCCTCGCGCAGGAGGAGGAGAAGGAGCTCAAGCGCGCCATCCGTAAGGGCGAGGCCGCCAAACAGCGCCTGGCGGAGGCCAATCTCCGGCTGGTGGTGTCTATTGCCAAACGGTACGTGGGCAGGGGAATGCTCTTCCTGGACCTCATTCAGGAGGGCAACCTGGGCCTCATCAAAGCGGTAGAGAAGTTTGACTACACCAAGGGCTACAAGTTCTCCACATACGCCACCTGGTGGATCCGCCAGGCCATTACCCGCGCCATCGCAGACCAGGCCAGGACCATCCGTATCCCGGTCCATATGGTGGAGACCATCAACAAGGTCATCCGGGTCTCCCGCCAGCTCCTCCAGGAGCTGGGCCACGACCCTACCCCGGAGGAAATCTCCGAGGAGATGAACATGCCGGTGGACAAGGTACGGGAGATCCTGAAAATCGCCCAGGAGCCGGTCTCTCTGGAGACCCCCATCGGTGAGGAGGAGGACTCCCACCTGGGCGACTTTATCCCGGATGAGGACGCTTCTGAACCCTCCGAGGCGGCCAGCTACACCCTTCTGAAGGAGCAGCTCATCGACGTGCTGGATACGCTGACGCCCCGGGAGGAAAAGGTGCTCAAGCTCCGCTTTGGCCTGGAGGATGGACGCACCCGCACGCTGGAAGAGGTGGGCAAGGAGTTCAATGTGACCCGTGAGCGTATCCGCCAGATTGAGGCGAAGGCCCTTCGGAAGCTGCGCCATCCCTCCCGCTCCAAGAAGCTGAAGGACTTTTTGAACTGACATGGAGATACGCTTTTACGACCAGGCGCTGGACAGCGACCTGAAGGTTGCGGTGGTCGCCGCCAGAGCGGACGGCAAGTGGCTCCTTTGCCGCCATAGGGAGCGGGCCACCTGGGAGTTTCCCGGGGGACACCGTGAGACGGGGGAGGACATCCATGAGACCGCCCGGCGGGAGCTCTGGGAGGAGACGGGGGCGACGGATTTCCAACTGGAGCCGGTGGCCGCTTACGGCCTGTTTGAACCCGGGAAGGACCCGTCCTATGGGGCCCTCTTTTTCGCGGAGATCCGGGAAGTGGGAGCGCGCCCCGGGGACTCGGAGATTGAGGAAAACGGCCTATTTGACGAATTCCCGGAGGCGATGACCTATCCGCATATCCAGCCCAAGCTGATGGAACAGGTCCGAGCGTGGTTGGACGAGGGCAACTTCCACTCGGAGGAAGAGGATATCTTTGAATTGCTGGTGTGACCTGGACCGCCCGGTGCTTGCTGTGCCGGGCGGCCTTTTCATGGGGGAGAGGGGGAGGCTGTGCTGAAACAGATGCGCGCTGTGGAGAGGGAGGGAGAACGCCGGGAGGCGTTTGTACTGCTTCTTATGCTCCTGACGGTCTACACGCTGATTTGGATCATGATCGGCAGAAGCCCTTTTCAGGGCTCTATCTACGACTCCTATGCCCTCCAGGCCAGCCGCTGGCTGGAGGGCCATCTGGACCTGGGCAGGACGTATTCCTATCTGGAAATCGCGGAGTACAACGGCCGATACTTCATCAGCTTCCCGCCTATTCCCTCCGTTTTGCTGCTGCCCTTTTGCGTGCTTTTCGGAGAGAGTCCGCCGGATACGCTGGTCGCCGTAGCGCTGGGGCTGCTGGGCGCTGTCTACGCCCTCAAAATGGCGCGTATGGCGGGACGGCGTGGAGCGGCCGCGGTTTTCTGGGCATTTTTTGTGACGGCCGGGAGCAACTTTCTCCATGTGGGTTTTTCTGCCGACGTCTGGTATTTTGCGCAGACGGCATCCTTTGCGTTTACCATGATATCCCTTTGTTATGCCATGGACGAGGAAGTAAAGCATGGCTGGGCGCCTCTCCTGTTCTTGGCACTGGCATTTGGCTGCCGCCCCCTTCAGATCGTCTATCTGCCTCTGGTGGCGATGCTCCTCCTGCAAAAGCTCCGTGGGCAGGGCGTGGCTCCGGTACAGGCCCTGAAGCAGTATTGGTGGTGGCTCCTGCCGCCATTGGCGGTGGGCAGCGGGCTGATGGCGCTGAACGCCGCTCGTTTCGACGATCCCTTTCAATTCGGGCACGATTATCTGCCGGAATTTGCAGTGGAGAAAGCAGACGGCCAGTTCAGCCTGGCCTATCTGGCCGGCAACTGGGCGCGCTTGTGGCGGCTTCCCGGAATGGAAAACGGAAGACTCCGGTTTCCGACCTTTGATGGCTGCGCTTTCTGGCTCTTCAGCCCCATATTTCTTGTCTTCGCCGTGTATCTGCTGCGAAACTTACGCGGACTGAGACGAGAGCCAGCAGTGCCCCTGACGGTGGGACTGATTTTGCTCCAGTTTGCAGCGCTGTGCTGCCACGCCACCATGGGAGGATGGCAGTTCGGAAACCGCTACACCATAGACGCACTTCCGGCTCTGTATACGGCGCTGACGCTTCTCCAAAAGAGGGATGAGAGCGACCTCCAACCCTTGGCAGTACCGCTGTGCCTTTGGGGAGTGGGACTCAACCTGACCGGTACGGTGGCACTCTTCAACGGATGGTTCCCATAGCAGTGGATTTACAAATTGTTCATAAGACATTCAAAATCTGTCCAAGTATCCCCAATCTAAATGTGGTAAAGTGAAAACGTGATCAGGAAATCACAAAGAACTCCCTCCTCCTCTCTCTCTTAAAAAAGAAATACGGGTCCGTTGGGAAGCGGACCCGTATTTCTTTTTTCATTTATGGTACAATGATGGACGATCATAGGAAAGGGCATTCGTCGCGGCGGCCCATCAGGGAGCGCTGTGCCTGACGATCCGGGCGGAGCATGAGGTGGAGCTAAATAAGCTCCAGCGGAAGCTGGAAGAGCTGGCAATGGCTGAGGCCGGGCGGGAGGGCCTGTAGGTCGGGTTTGGCGAGTGCGGTGTGTTCCCCAATCATCCGGCCTGCGCGGAGAAGGTACGCGCCGCACACCCGGGCCTTGGGTGTGCCTATCTGTGATATGCCGGAGGCGATGCGTGGGTCGGAGGACTTTGGGCACTATCTGAAGCAGATACCCGGCGCGCTGTTTCTCCTCGTGAATGGGGAGGAATATCCCCCCATTCACGCCAAACAGTTCGATTTTCCGGACGATGAGATTGAGACGGCGGTGGAGATCTTCATGGCTGTCTTGAAGGGCGCGGATATACCGGTCGGAGAGGAAAAAAGCCTGTAGTATCAAAACTACAGGCTTTTTTGCATATCAAGCACCGGGTTTCCGCACGATATCATGATATTATGAATTTTTCTACCAGGGGAAGGAGAAAAGACAAAAAGCCGCCCCTTCCGTCAAGGGCGGCGGGAAAAGGTCAGAAGGGGCACTGGCCGCGCCAAAGTCCCAGGCGGGGGATCGAAACAATACGGATCGCTGAAATTTGAGGGGGAATGCTTAGCGTCATGACGCCGTTGTATTGGATACACACGAGACCACCCACTCGGAACCGACAGGAGAGCGGGGTGTGGACGACGACCTGCTGCTTGGTCTCCCAGTCGAAGACGAGGAGCTGATTCCGGCGAACCTGGAGCACGGTAGCCTGCATAGTCATATTTACCACCTCCGTACAGCCTATGTCGACTTTACGGAAAATGTGACGGAGGGGCAGCCTTTGCCAGCATCGCCCGAGAGATATGTATGACAGGGGCCTCGCGCTGTGCGGGGCCGCCGCCGCGGCGAAGCGCCGGAGGCTGTTTGCGGAAGAATAGACGCAAAAAGCCCCCCCACTGTTTAGAGGAGCGATGGGGGGACTTTTTGAAGTTCAGGACAAAGAAAAAACGATAGACACACAGGGAAGGAACAAAAGCCTCAGCGGGCGTGGTTACTTACCGTTGAAACTTTTGCAAAAGTGGGGAGTGGCAACCGCATTGGAGCCTGTTTTTTCGTTGGTTACGTCGATCTTCTCAAGATTGCATTTAGCCCCTGCGATATTGTGGACGCATTCCCGTACATTGCAGTTTACACCTACATTTTCCATGTTGAACACCTCCTAATAAGTGATGGGAATAGTCTGCACAGAATCTTAGATATTATTAATTTTGCGGACAGCTTCTTCACAAGTATAGATGAGAGCTCTTTTTATGGGAGCAGGTGCTCTATGATGCGGTAAAGCCGTTCAGGTGGAAGCTCACAGAGATTGAAAAGCTCGACCATCTTTTCGACAAAGATCCTGTCGCAGGAGATATCCTCCACCTGCATAAAGTGTCCTGTAGGAGTAAGGTATTGTACGCCATAAGAGGGTCCATACGGTTGTTCTGATTCCAGCAGAGCATAGTGTGGGTTTTCCGTAGTGATGTTGAGAGGCATGGTACGATAACACTCCGTCCTGTAAAAAAATGTAATTTCTAGGATGCTATTATCATACACGATTATGAATTGTAAATAAATGGATTTTTTCAACAAAATTTGAAGAAAAAAATCTCTGTTATTACCATATAAGATGGTATCGAGTGGACACGCCCACAAGCGATGTTTTGTCGCACCTCATCAATAGGAGCCTCTGTTTGTGCATGAAAAAATGCCTGTAACCTTAGTTTTACGTTGATAAGGAAGTATTCAAAACAACTTATCATTTACTGCGTAACAAACTCTATAATAAATTGAGGGCGAAAGCAGTCTGCTGCTTTCGCCCTCTTGACTGCCCGAAAACAAAGGCGGGAAAAGTTGTCAAGGGCGCGTAGCGCGAAGTTTACCCTTGACAGCTTTTCCTGTCTTTGCTACCTGATACCGGTCAAAACGAAATTTCAATATGGCTTCTGTCAATTTTGCCTTTAGCTTGTCCTGTGTATCGTCATTGATATGCCCCTTATAACATAGACAGGTATTTGATGTGTGGGGTGTAGTGCCGCAATACTGCGTCTACCGCTTCTTTAGTCACGATAACCGAGGAAGTAATAAATCAATAGGACTTCCCGCCTTAGTTTCGGCAATCTTGATAATGCCGTTGCGAATCGTTCATTGTCAACGATCACTTCTTTTCCAAACACAAGAATACAGCTGGCTTGTCCTGTTTTTCAAAGTAACTATCCATAGCAGTACCTTACAATACCGCCGTATCCATGAAAACTGTCCTGCCACATAAAAACGGCGGCTTTGATTGTTATTTCAAAACTGCGCCGTTCTGTTGAAGGTCATGGAAAAGTATCTGCCGCACGACGGTATTGCCACACAGTGGCAATACCGTCGTGCGGCAGATTTATCTTATATGTATTTGGTGTGTATGTTTCATATTCAAACGCTTATTCCCATTTGAAACACTTTACAGAGATACAAAAACAAATGAGTGTAACGGCACTCATAACAGCAACCGGAAGCAACACATTTTCAATCGGCAATCCAAGAAATGCCGCTTTCATTAACTGAATACCCTGTGTCAAAGGAAAGATTCTGATAATCTTTTGCATGGCAACGGGCATAACTTCAAAGGGAAGTGTCGCACCCGAAAAAATCAGCATGGGAAAATACAGGATACAGGCAATCACGCTCGCGCTTTTCATGTTTTTAGCAATCCCCCCAACTAACAAGCCAATACTCAAAGTCGATACCATAGTTAAAAACCAGCTTCCCAAGAAGAGCAGGAAAGAGCCATGTACTTCTATTTTCCAAAACAACATGGCGGCAGGAAACAAGGTAAGCATTGACACTATGCAATAGATAACGTAAATCAAAAATTCTACCAAAAGCAATTTTGCCGGACTGACAGGGGTAACTTGAAAACGCTTCAAAATTTTTCGTTCCCGATATTCTGATACGACAAGGGGCAAACCCATTAGCCCGCCCGCACAAATGGAGATACAGCATAGTGCGCCAAAGGACTGTTCCATAAAAGTGTATGCCGTCCCGTCTGCGGCAGGTTTTGTTCCATAAATGAAACCAAGAACAACCAAGACAATCAGCGGCATAGTGACAGCGAAAATAACCATATTCATGTTTCTAATGCTTAATTTCAATTCGTTTTTCAAGAGTGTTCCCAATAATTTCATTCTTTCTCTACCTCCTCGCCGGAAAGCATAAGATAAGCGTCCTCAAAGTTTTCGCACTTATTGGCTTTCTTTGCCTGTTCAACGGTTCCGAAAAATACGGCTTTCCCATTTCTCAAAATACAAATTTCATCACATAGGACTTCCACTTCGTCCATAAAGTGAGAAGTTAAAAAAACAGTCAATCCTCTGCTTCTTAATTCAGTTAATATTCTCCAAACATCACGCCGCGCTTTTGCGTCAAGTCCGGTAGTCAATTCATCAAGGAATACCAATTCTGGGTTTGGAATTAAGGCAAGTACGATAAATAAGCGTTGGCGCTCCCCGCCGGACAAGCTCTTTACCGCATTACCAATTTTATTGCCTATCCCGAATTGTTCACATAGTTTCTTCCAGTCGGCAGGTGCTTCATAAAGACAAGCGGTTTCTTCACATAGTTCTGAAACCTTAATTTCCGGCTGATAATCGCCCTCTTGAAACTGAACACCCACATTCTGAAACAGGCTGTTCCTATCCTTTTTCGGGTTACACCCTAAAACCGATATTGTTCCGCTGTCGGCATTTTTTGTGCCTAAGATACATTCAATCGTCGTGCTTTTCCCTGCGCCGTTCGCGCCGAGAAGCCCGTAAACGGTTCCACGCTTTACGGATAGACTGAGTTTATCTACTGCAAGCAAGTTGCCATAGGATTTTGACAACTGCTCCACATTGATTACAGTCTGCATAATAAGTCCTCCTTTTGTTTTTCGTGAAATAAGAATACCACCAATAAAAACATTGGTGGCAAAGTGGAGGGTTTATGAAAATTGAACTTTCATATCGTGCAGCATATCCAAAATGGTTACTGCATTTTTTTCTGCCGCCGACAGCGACACGATTAGTCTATCGCAGGCAGAAATAATATCATCAGTCTGTTTTGGCGTGTTTAGTGTAGCGCGAATATCTGTATTGGGATTTTGGGATAGCTGCTGGAAAAGCCGCAGGATTGCTTCTAAGGAATAATTAGCACATCTTAATGAACGAATGATTTTTAGCCGCTGTATATCCTCATCAGTATAGACGCGATACCCGTTATCTTTTCTTTTTACTGTAAGTAAACCGTTCATTTCCCAATTTCGGAGAGTGTCCATAGGAATATCAAGCAGTTCTGACACATCTTTTCTCTTCAAATGTTGAGTGTTTCCCCCGATGCCGCCGGATAAAATCTGCTTCACAATTTCAATGGCTTCTTCCGCGTTTCGGCGTTCCTGTCCGATTTGTTTCAAGTAGTTTTCTGTAAGAGCAATGGCTGTGTCAAAATCACCTGTCGCTGATACCGTAATCATTTGTGCAATTTTCTTCCTTAACCCGTTCTGCAAAACCTCTACTTGAAATGCAAGACGTATCAGCTTACATTGCTTTATATGAAATTCTGTAAATACACGATAACCATTTGACAGACGTTCCGGCTTAGGTATCAGTTTCAGTTTTTCATATAACCGTACTGTGTTTGGGTGTATTCCGATGATTGCGGCAACCTCCGCAGTTTTATATGTGCTCACTGTTTCCCACCTCCATTCTCTTCCAATATACCATAGCTAAAAAGTCTGGTGTTATAGTGTAGGGTTCTATTTTACCATAGAAAATAAAATTAGTAAGATTGTGTTGTTTGATATTGGCATTTCCAGAACCTCCCCGTATTAGAAAGATAGTTGACACCCTCTAGGCACAGTGTATTATAGTGGGAGTGTGTGGCATTTGAATAATTTATGTTCTTGATAATGCTTGACTATTTACTGGGATTTAGGCATTACCAGAAAGATCGACGAGCTCGGCCGGGTGGTGCTTCCCGTTGAAATGCGGCAGGCACTATCTCTCACGGAAAAGGATTATATTGGGCTTTATCTGGATGAAACTCACCAAACTCTTTTATTTTAAAAAAGCGAGAGCCATCATGTATCTGTTGCCAGTCTACAGAAAACTTAAAAGCATTACCCAAACATCACTTGACAAGGGCATACAGGGAAAAAAAGCAAAAAAAGTGCTACCAACCTTACACAAAACACCGCCTAACGGGACAATAGGCGGTGTTTTTGTATGCGGAGGAAAATCCCTAAACCCTGAGCCGCGTGGGTATGCGGCCCCAATCGTGATAAGGAGGTATTTGCAAGCATGGCAGACGAAACCAAGACCAACGCCACGCCGGAAGCGCCGGGCGGCCCTCCTGCGCCGGAGCAGACGGAACAGGCGGTGATCCCCGGCATGGACGGTGGCCCCGCCCCCTCCGGTAAGGTGATCGACCTGTCGGACGTGCGGGCGGAGGCTGACAAGACCGGGCCGGAGGCTCCCACCCCTGGGGACGCTCCCCCGGAGCAGGGCGCTGCTGGCTCCGTTACCGAGTACACCAAGCAGGAATGGGAGCGGCCCCTGGAGGAAATTGAAGCGGAGCAGAAGAAGCCCCGCCGGGGCCGTCCGCCCAAGGCAGACCGGGCCGCGCCGGAGGCTGGTGAGAAGAAACCGGGCCGGGGCCGCGCTCCCAAGGCCAAGGCTGACAAGGCCCCCGGCAAGGGTAAGCGGGCCGCCCCCAGCAAGGGCGCTCCCCCTGCCCCCGCCAAGGAGGAGGCCCCAGCCCCGCCGCCTGAACCTGCCCAGCCCCGTGACGCGACCCGCGCCGAAAAAGAGGAAATCGTCTATCTGAACCTCTCCGACCTCCACCCGTTCAAGGATCATCCCTTTGGTGTGCGGGACGATGCGGAAATGCAGGGGCTGGTGGAGTCTGTCCGTTCCGGCGGTGTGAACCAGCCCGCCCTGGTGCGTCCCCGTGAGGATGGGGGCTATGAAATCATCGCGGGCCACCGCCGCCAGCGTGCCAGTGAGCTGGCCGGATTTATGAATATGCCCTGTATCGTCCGCAACATGACGGACGATGAGGCTATCCTGGCTATGACGGATGACAACCTGCGCCACCGTGAAAAGCTCCTACCCAGCGAAAAGGCGGCGGCCCTGCAACAGCAGTATGAAGCTATCAAGCACCAGGGGGCGCGGGGTGACGATGACGAGGCGGGCAAGCTCTCTCTGCAAAGCGTGGGCCAGCGCAACGGCATGAGCGTGAAAACCGTCCAGCGGTATCTCTGGCTGAACGACCTTGTTCCCGAACTGAAAGAGGTTATGGACGCTGGCAAGCTGTCGTTCACTCCCGCCGTGGAAATCTCCCGCATCCGGCCCAAGCACCAGAAGTACATCGCCGTTTCCATTGAGGGCCAGCAGTCCTCCCCGTCCCAGGGGCAGGCCAAGCGGCTCCGGGAGCTGGACAAGGACAACAAGCTGAACCCGGACGCCATTGACGCTATTTTGAGTGAAGAAAAGAAAAAGGAGGATATTTCTGTGATTATTTCCGGCGCTGAACTGGAGAAGTATTTCGGCAAGGAGGCCACACCCCGTCAGATGAAGGATCAGATCATGGCCCTGCTGGACGGGTGGAAAGAGAAACAGCCCCCGGAGCTGGGTAAGGGCGACAAAAAAGTGGAGATGGAAAAGTAACCTCTGGCCAGCCTGACCAGAGGTTTTTCCGTCCCCCGCGTCCCCCGTCCCCCCGCAGGGACAAACCAGGCTCTGGTGGGTATATCCCCCGTCGCCGCCGTTCACAAAGCACAGGCGGGGACGGCTGTCAAGGGGGCGGAACGCCCCGCCGCCTGCGGCGGCTTGCCCTTGACGGACGGCCCCGGCTGTGCTATCCCCTGCGGCGCGGCGGGGGTATATCCTCCAGAGCCGCCCCCTTTCCCATGAATGGGAAAGGGCGGGGGGATAGGGTTGACCGTCCCCCACCGACTGAATATAAAAAAGGAGGCATTTCCGATATGAAACGACCCCTCGCCTATGTAACCGCCGCATGGCGCGGCGACCCCTGCGAAATTACGGAACAGGCGGCCAAGTATTGCCGGGCCGTGTATGACGCTGGCTTTTCCCCCATCTGCCCCACGCTGTATCTGCCCCTGTTCCTCAATGACGCTGTGCCGGAGGAGCATAAGAGCGGCATCGACATGGGCCGCGACCTGCTCCGGCGCTCCCGCGTCCTGGTGGTGTGCGGCGGCCCCGTCACCGAGGAAATGAAAAACGACATCGCCACCGCCCAGCGCCTGGGTATCACCGCCACCACCTTGGAGGGCATCCTGACCGTCAAGGGCCAGGGCCACAGGCGGCGCTGATATGGAGGGCAAAATCCTTGAAGCCTATGTAACCAACCTGGGGAAGTACAACGAGGGCCGTCTGGTGGGTGCGCCGCTGAACTTCCCCACCACCACCGAGGAGGTGCAAGCCCTGTTGAAGCGCATCGGGGTGGACGGCGTTCGGTATGAGGAAATCTTCATCACCAATTTTGAAAGCGACATCCTGGGCCTGTACGACCACCTGGGCGAGTATGAAAGCATTGACGAGCTGAACCACCTGGCCCACCTGCTGTCCGGCATGGACGATGACGAGCTGGCAAAGCTGGAGGCCGTGATGGACAGCGGCGAATACACCGGGAGCGTCAAGGATTTAATCAACCTGACGCAAAATCTGGACAGCTACGGCTTTTACCCCGATGTTGACAGCGAGGAGGCCCTGGGCCGTCTGTATATCCAGGAGCTTGACGCCGTCCAAGTGCCGGAGCATTTGATTGACTACATCGACTATGAGGCATACGGGCGGGACGTGCGGATCAACGAGGGCGGCCACTTTGCCCCCGGCGGCTATGTCATGTGCAACCACGGCTCCTTTGTGGAGCATTACCACGGCATAGAGGACATTCCCCCGGAGCATCGGGTGTTCGCCTATCCCCAACTCAATATCCGGGAGCAGATGGCGGCCTATCAGGAGGTGATTGACCGCTCCGCGCTGAACGAGGGGAAACAGCGGCTTGCCACTGGCCGGGAGGACAGGTAGCTTCTGGCCATCGTGGCCAGAGGTGCGCCCCGGAAAGGAGGGAGTTAATTGATTGACGAGGAAATTTCCCGCAGCACTATCGCAATCTCCGTCCGGGCCAGCAAGCTGACGGCGCGGGGGCTGGCCTATGCGCTGGGGGAGGCGGCCAAGAAAATCCGCAAGTCCCAAGCGCCCCAGGGCAAGCAGACGGTGAAGCAACTTCTGCGCCACGGTGGGGAGGCCAGCGCCATCGACCTGCCGGGGCGGGCAAAAGACTTTGACCGGGTGGCCCGGCGCTGGGGTGTGGACTACGCCATCAAGCGGGTGGAAAAGGGAAAATACCTGCTGTTCTTCAAGGCAAAACAGGCGGACGCCATCACGGGCTGTTTCTCTGAATACTCCCGCCGGATGATGAACCGTGGCCGGGATCGGCGCGTCCCCCTCCGGGAACAGCTCAAACACGCCCAGGAGCTGGTACGCGATCAGCCCCGGCAAAAGGGATATGGGGCCCCCGCAAAGTCGCAAGACTTTGTGGGGAGAGGAGCCGCAACGGAGCGGGCGGATTTCGGCGGCATAGCCGCCGAAGTAGCGGAGCGGAGTTTGCGGTGACGAGCAAAGGAGGCGGAGCGTGAGGAACGATAATATCCGCAAGTACATTTTGTCTAACATCCCCTATCTGTTCATCCTGTGGGCCTGTCTGAAAGTGGGGACGGCCTACCGTCTGGCGGCTGGCGGGAACATGGGCCAGAAGCTGGTGGGGATGATGGCGACCCTGGCCCCGGCCCTGTCTGACTTTGCGCCAGGGCTGAACCTCTTTGACTGGCTGGTGGGTATCGCGGGGGCGGCTGGCATCCGGCTGGTGATTTACTGCAAGGCGAAAAAGGCCAAGAAATTCCGCCCGGATGCGGAATATGGATCGGCCCGCTGGGGCGGGCCAAAAGACATAGCCCCTTTTGCCGATCCCAAGTTTGAAAATAATGTCATTCTCACCAGAACGGAATTTCTCACCACCAACACCCGGCCCCAAAATCCGGCCAACGCCCGGAACCTCAACGCCTGTGTCATCGGCTCCAGCGGCTCCGGCAAAACCCGGTTTTGGCTCACCCCCCAACTGCTCCAGGCCCACAGCTCCTATGTGGTAGTAGACCCCAAGGGCGGGGTGCTGTCCCAGGTGGGCTATTTTCTCCAGAAGAAAAAGGGCTATAAAATCAAGGTGTTCAACAGCATCGACTTTTCAAAATCCATGCACTATAACCCCCTGGCCTATATCCGCAACGAGGCGGACATCCTGAAATTCGTCAACGCTCTGATTTCCAACACCAAGGGCGAGGGTAAGGAGGGAGATCCGTTTTGGACAAAATCTGAAACGCTCCTGTACTGCGCCCTGATTGCCTACATCATTTTCGAGGGGCCAGCGGAGGACAGGAATATGAATACGCTGGTGGATATGATCTCCGGCATGGAGGTGAAAGAGGACGATCCTGACTTTATGAACGCGGTGGATTATATGTTTGCCGGGCTGGAAAAGCGCAAGCCGGATTGCTTCGCGGTGAAGCAATACCGCAAATATCGCCTTGCCAGCGGCAAAACGGCCCGTTCGATCCTGATTTCCTGCGGGGCGCGGCTGGCCCCCTTTGACATCCCCCAGCTCCGGGAGATTATGAGCTACGATGAAATGGAGCTGGACAAGCTGGGGGACAAGCGGACGGCGGCTTTCTTCATTATCAGCGACACGGACAGCACCTACAATTTTATTGTGGCCCTGGC
>OGDN01003323.1_pt1 | contig 17484 bp, 20 predicted proteins | sample 1570271 | NCBI WGS metagenome assembly OGDN01 (sample SAMEA4384481, study PRJEB24528) | human gut metagenome | reverse complement strand
AAAACCTTTCAAGATCTTCACTGCTATACATAAATTCTAAAATTTTTGTTCGCAGAGAAGATAGAGGTTTCAATTATGAGCCAATTTTTGACTGCTTACATTCAATCAATTCATAATCCACTGTTGACTTTCACGATCAAATAATTTTATAACTTTTGCTGGCTGACCTACTGCTATTGAATTTGGAGGAATACTTTTTGTGACGGTCGAGTTTGCACCTATTACACTACCATCTCCAATTATTACACCAGGCATAATCACTACCCCTTCACCTATCCAAACGTTGTTCCCTATAGAAATAGGAGCTATCTTATAATCACGCTTTATAGGTGGTATATCAGGACTTGACTGAGCCCCCCTCCATAGAATCCATGAGAGTTATCTGCAATATAAATATGGCTAGCCATCAATACGTTATCGCCAATACTAACACTAGACATTACAGATATATGCACATAATCATTTATCTGTACATCATTCCCGAAAAATAGTTTTTTTTCTTTTGTAGAAAACACTTCTAATCGACACCCCTTACCTGTTGTAAGTCTAGAGCCAAAATCAATAAATCTTTTCCCTCTAATTTCAATAGGGAAACGAATTATACGAGCTTTACTCGAAATAAATTTGGTTCGTATCACGAATATTGCTAATCGCAAGTATCCCCAAAAAGAATAAGAATTCTTAATCATTATCAACTAATAATTTATCAAACAGCATTTTCCAGCTAGTAACATGGGGTAACTCTATATTTACCAATGGAACAGAAGAAAAATTAAACAAATCACCATTTATAACCTCACTCATCCTGTCCGCTAACATTTTTGGAGTATCAGGATTAAAAAAAGCCACATACTTTGCACCCGCAGCTGTTTCATGCGCATACGGCAAATCAGCTATCAACATCGGTTTATCAAAAGCCATAAATTCTGATATAGGTAATCCCCATGTTTCCAATTTGGAAGGAAATATCAAGCAATCTATCTTATTGTATTTCTCATACACCTCTTCATAAGACAATAGTCCACCAAACGTGATAGTTTTTAAAGAAGAATATTGTTTATATAATAGTTTGGCATATCTGTTTTCATTACCTTTTAGAGTCAGCAATACATTATATTTAGCATTATCTTTCTTTTCCAAAATCTCACATGCCTTACATATCACTTCGATGTTTTTGAATGAACGGGGATAGCAAGGAAAGAAAAATTTACAAATACTAGTTGCTTCCTCTTTTTCCTTATGTTTTATTTGTACATTCGCACTTCTCGGTACAGCTACTATGATTTTCTTTTTATCTAAAGAATACATATTTGAGAAAGCCTCCCTCAACCAATTCTGTTGAACTACAATAAAATCATTCTTATGGATATTTATTTGATATAAATAACGATAGAATAAAGAAAAAAAGAATTCTTTATAATTACACCATAAGTCAGACATTTTAGGAACATAAAATGGAGTTGGATTATGACAATACACAACTCTTTTTGCTGCCTTTACATTAGGAGAAGTGTCATGTAGGGAAAACCATAAATATGGCTTTATTTTCCTAGAAATTTTTTTTAAATAAAAAAACTCAAAGAAGATGCGATATATCCAATTATTTTTTGCCCAAGGCACCTCAATATATGTAATATTGGAGAATGAACACAATTCCTTTTTATGGACTAAAGCCAGTACTTCTACATCATTATATGCAGAATAATCATTTAAAGCTTTCAAGCAACTACGAAGAATTGTCAATGGACCACCTTCTACTAAATTTACAGCAGATATAACTATCTTAGTTTTCATACCTCAAACACATCTTTAATAAATAATTTATCCCAATCCAAGCTTAAATCAACAGAAATAAATTATATACAACTGTTAATTAGGGAAGCACATATAACTTTTTCATCATAAATTTTTAAATAAGAAGATAAATCTATTTTAGGTTGGCAATAAGCCTGTTCCAATAACTTAGCAAATTCATCACTATCAGTAAAGCTATTGCTTATATAAGCATTGGGAAGGTTATTTAAAATCTCCTTTGCACCCTCTGTAGGAGTCGCTACCACAGGAACGCCTAAACATATTGCCTCCAATAAGACAGTAGGGAAAGCCTCAGAAAAAGAAGGAAGGACTAAAGATTTCGCATTCCTCAAGACAGGCAAAGGGTTATTAGTAGCCCCTGTAAAAATAATGCGCTTTTTTTTTGATAACTTTATTGCATATTTTTGTAGAGACATCATATCAACACCATCCCCAACAATTACTAAATAACATTCATTCAATCTTGCTTTCTCATATGCATCTAATAACATATATATATTTTTCACAGCACCCAATCTACCAATAAAAACTATATAATTATCAGGCAAATTAAACTCACATTTTTTTTTGATTTTACATTAATTTCTTTTACATTAATAGGATTAGGAACTTTAATGATTTTAGTAGGTTTTTGTTTTAAATCATATATCAAATACTTATATATACCATCAGATACAGCTATTATTTTATGTGAATATGGATAAATTATTCTTGTCCATATTTTTGAAAATTTTGCCCATAATCCCAAATGTTCAATTTCGATATTAAAATAATTATGTTGAGAAATTACAATTTTTGGCCTATGACTCAAATGCAGTGAAGCTAAAACTAGAACCATATTAGGATAGTCACCTCCAGTTATTATACAATCAAGCCTGTTCTGTTTCAAGTACTTTCTTAAATAATAAAAAGAATTAGCCAGTCTTACATTACCTAAATTATATACGTTTACTTTAGAAGACAATTCTTTCAACAGAATTCCTTCTTTTTTACACAAAACAAATTCCACATCATAAAATTCACTCAGTGAATTTCCATAAGTGATAAAAACACGCTCAATCCCTCCAACATTTAAAGTAGGCAAAAAGAAAGCTATTTTTAAAATCCTGTTCTTCATAAAGGTCTATATCCTAATTTTAGCCATTCTATAAGATGTCCTTCTTCATCTATATTTTTAGATACCCATTTATCCGTATAATGAAAATCTATCAATTGCACTGATGAAGATGTAAATAAAACATCAATTCGACTAAATTTCAAGAAGAAACGTATTTGCCAAAAAGAAAACAATATGTTTATTATTGTAAATACTACTACTATTCGTAAAAGTCTTTGCATTCTAAACGAATTATTCATGAAACATAGTGATGACAATATCAAAAATACCTTCAAAACATCGAGTAAACGAGCATGCAATATAGGTACCGAAGAACTCATAATAATAACAATAATGAATATATTCACAAACCGTTTAATTTTCAATGGTTGTGGGTTTAATTTATAGAATACATAATATTGATATAAAGTTATATAGTAAACAATATTAAAGAAATATTTTGCAATTAACTGTCTTACAGTAAATTGAGAACTCAAATTTTCTGATTGACTTCCGGAAATATACTCTTCGAGATGAACCAACAAAGATTCCGAAAAAGGAAGAGAGCGTAAAAGAGTTACCCCCAATGATGATGACTCTATAAAAATCAAGAGAAAGCAAAGATAGCAAAATACATTAGATGAAAAATTAAATATCTTATATCTACTAGCTATTGCAATAAAAATAAAAGGCATATAACTGACATGAATAAAGACTGCAAATATTATAAAGAAAAGTCCTTTCTTTCTATTTTTCATTAGAAACCAATAAATTCCATAAACTAAGACAACTTGGGCAAATCCCATTCGAAAGAGATAAATTGAAAAGGTTAAAGGAACAAGTAATATAAGAGAATAAACTCTAGTCCGCCTAGTCATATCCTTATTTGACAATGTTATATCATGGTACAAATCCAATAACAGATAGTAAGAACATGCCACAAACAGAAATCGAGTCGATTCTGGATATGCACCCAATTTACCCAATATCCATGAAAGTAGCGGCAAGAAATAATCAAATTTCAATGCCATAAAAATCCAGAAATATTCCCAATCTAGTTCTTTATATAAATTAAAGTCTTCAGCATATCTATACATATCTCCTGCCGGTGGATATAACATCCCTATGTACCCCATAAGAATAGCACCTAACAAATAAGCCCATCTTTCCCTTTTTAAAATACCTTTCAGAATGAACGGAAATGACAATATAGGATATATTATGAATATCAATATACCCAAGGTTTTATATTGATTATTCCTCCTATCAGATAAAATCAAAGAATGTATCATGAAATTCTCTCTAAATGATTTGGAACACGCATCTTTATTACTCTTTGATAACAAGATGAACTACAAAATTTCAAAATCCACTTCAACAAGGATTTAATCTTTAAATTCACGCTGTAAATCATATATATAAATTTCCATCCTACCGTTTTATCCTTACCATAAATCCTTCCTCGTTCCCTAAATATTTCTAAGGCACACTCTGATGAAGAAAGTCCATATATAGCATCAAAATTAGTAAAAACAAAAGGAAGATATAAGAATTTGCCATGCTCATAATAGACATCACGTAGAAGTTTAAAATCTGCTGAAATCCTATATGATACATCAAATAAATGACTAACAAATACAGATCTAGCTATAAACGTCGAAGGATGAAATAAAGGAAAGTCATTTTCAAAATGTGACAAATCTTGAGCTTTTGCATAATACACCCCATCACTACGACGAATAATCATATCACCATAAATTACATCCACCCTTTTATACCAATCTTTAAATATTTTTTCTATGACATGTTCATTCTCAAACCAATCCCCAGCATTAAGAAACTGAATAAAATCACCTGTAGCCTTAAGCCCACCTTTATTCATCGCATCATAAATCCCCTTATCTGGTTCACTCACCCAATAAGCGATTTTATTCGCATATTTCTTGATAATGTCCACTGTTCCATCTGTACTTCCTCCATCAATAATAATATATTCAACATTCGGATAAGTCTGATTAATAACGGAAAGGATAGTCTGTTCAATAGTTAAAACAGCGTTATATGACACTGTCACAATTGAAATCAAAGTATCTGTTTCTTTAAATAAATTCATCTATATCTCATTTTATCATATTCCATTTTCTCATATGCTGCTCTGTCACTATTTTATATGAAAACTTATTTGAAACAGAGTCAATCATATTCTTCTTTATTGCTTCATCCTCAGAATGACTTAATGCCCAAAGAATTCCATCTTTCAAATCTTCAATATCTTTTTCTCTTGCTAGATATCCAGTTTTCTCATGTTCTATAATATCAGGGATTCCTCCCAAATCGAACCCCACAGGAATGGTACCACACGCTTGCGCTTCTATTATGGTTTGTCCAAATGATTCAGCCAAAGAAGATGTTACATAAACATCAACTGCATTATATAACAATGTCAAAGAGTACTCATCAGATATTTTCCCCATAGAATAAGACGCAAATGGAGAAGAAGAAATTTCGTCAGGACAAAGAAAGTTTCCAAGCACCACTATTGCCATGTTTAACCCAGACATTCTACCTAGTGCTTTCTTTAAAAGAGGCCATCCTTTATATGGATTTTGTGTTCCTGAATCTGCTGCAAATAAAATTAGTTGAGTATTTAAAGGAAGCTGTAATAATTGACGGGCTATGATTTTATCTATCGGACTAAATCTAACAGTATTAAGCAAATTTGGAATAATCATCCTATCAACATGATGGAATAAAGCACTTTTTCCTACGCAATCATCCATCCAATGACTTGGAGATATAAGATGAAGATTACTATAATTCTTCAATCTTTCTTTATTCTTAAATACATATTTACATATCCATTTCACACTAGTTCTATTTATAGTAGGGCACTCATTGCATAACGAGTAATATTTTTGACAAGAAAAGGCATGGTGACAACCACCTGTCAACAGCCACATATCATGAAGGAAAATAAAAGTCGGTTTCCCTAACTTAAGTATGCTTTCTATTTCTTTAACAGTTAAAAAACCGCCATTAATCCAATGGATATATATGATGTCAGCCTCTTGTACAAGAGGCAAGTTGTGAATTCGACAGCTCCAATATCTACCCATAGAAAATGTCACAACATTATGCAACATTTTTTCTTTTATTAAAGTACGCAAAGGGATTAACGGTTTATAGAATAACTTTTCCCATATACTACAAAAAGAAGAAAAACGTTCGACTGTAGGATTCAAAGTTATTTTATTATATACCAACATTTTTGAATCTACTCCTTCATTTTGTAAAGCTTCATTAAGACGATATGCAGCTATTGCCGCTCCACCTTGACGATCGGATGTAGATATATGTAAAACTTTCATCTTGTAATTGATTTATTAATATCACAAATACTTATTATTGTTTTACAATACTCTTCAGATATGAATAGAAGTTCTGTCCCAACAAAAATTTTAATCCCCTTTTTATAACTTCCCCCTTTTTGTCGTTTCTATAAATTTTTTCTATCATTATTCTATTAAATCTTTTTGTAAACACACCTTTATGTTTTGGAGCAAAAGGATAATGTCGTTCTCAAAAAAATCCCTCAACTAACTTCAAGACACTCGCATTAGTATGCACGCCATACGCTCCTATATTCATAACAAGATTAACAATAGGGTAAACGCCATACGAATCATTTTTAAAGGAGTTCAAATCAAATATATAGTCCCAACAATGAGTACGTTTCACGAAATCATCCACTCTCATAAAATATTGTTCCATAATAATAGACTCTTTTTCCCCTCTATAATATCGATTGATATAGCCCTTTTCAATAACCTCTTCACAGGTTATATTAAAATCCAAAGTTTTCCATCTATCCTTCCAAGTAGCAAAGCCATAAAAACAAAATAGATTACAGTATATATGGTCATTTTCTTTCTCTGGAACATAATTTTTTAAATAATTTGCTCCGGAAATAAATCCTATGCTCTTATCCTCTTTATATTTATCAAGGAAGAAATCACAATACTCAAAAAATGCAACGGACGGCACACAGTCATCTTCAAGTATTATTGCCTGTTCTTCATTATCAAATACCCAGTCCATTGCACCACGAACCGAAGTATAAACATCCACATACTCTTCACGGAAAAAAGTGTGAAGTTCACAATCCCAATCCACTTCTTTCACCCATGAACGAATTTCTTCATTATTCCTTACTTCATCAGGACGGTCAACACGCGCCTTATTAGAATAAAAGTAAAGTTTCTTAGGCTTTGCCTTCTTTATCTGGTCAAAAACCTGACGGGCATATTGAGGCCGTGCAAATGTCTCAAAAAGAACTGCTGTATCCATTATTATATCAATATTATTTTATTCTTATTCTTTGTTTGACCATACGGCATACATCCAGAAGTAAAGGCTCTTTAGCAAAGCCTAAAACTGTGGCATAAACCGCACCTCCCACCAATGGCATTACAAACAGATTTAAGGTATGAGAAAACTTCCACAAAGACACTCCCCATAGACAGGTCCCCATAATGGCTACGGCAAACAGACACAGGGCGGTATGGCGAGTGAATATAGAAATAATTGAAAAACGGCGTATGATAAACAGATAGGCTATCATAACAGAAAATTCTGCCAACAAAGTTCCTATTGCCGCCCCGTCCTGAGCCCAATGTGGTATAAGCATGAAATTTATAGCAACATTGGTCAAAGCACCCACTATGCCTGTGATAATAGTTATATTTTCCTTACCCAGAGAAAATATGGATTGCACCAACACATACGAGATGCTGATAAAAAGAATGATAGGAGCCGTTATCTGCATGGTTGAAATGGAGGGTACATATCCTTCACCACAAAAAAGATAGACTAAAGTGGGGGCCATTATAACAAGCCCCATACTCATTGGTGCCGCTATCGTTATCACATAATCCAATGCTTTCCTTAATAGCCGCTCAAATTCCTCACGTTCATTCTCCACCACCAAATTAGACAGACGTGGCAAAAGGACAACGCATAAAGAAGAAGTGATGCCCATTAGCATTTTAGTCAATTTAATGGCACCGGTATAATAGCCTACAGCCTCATTCCCTTTAAGAAATCCTAACATGACTGTATCCAGTTGGAGATAAATGCTGGCCACAACATTCAAAAGGAATATCCGCAAGGCAGGAATCAGATGCCGCATAGGATGAAGTTCTTTTAATTCCAATAGATGGAACTTTATATACTTTCTTAACCGGAATGCATTAAAGATATTACCTCCAACGACTCCTACCACTGAATACACACCATAATAAAGTAAATCCGACCGGTCTTTCACCAAAACAAAAAGCAATGCCACCGACAACATCTTAACAATCAAACCTCTTATTGTAATATACTTAAAGTCCTCCATCCCTTGATAAGACCATTCACATCCAATAGCAATAAAAAAGAGATTCATGCTTAAAATCAGAAAAAGAGGAAGATTGACTTGAACTTGCGCTACGGTAAGCGCTACAACACCTACTACAATATATCCCAACAGAGTAAGAAAGGTATGTAATAGAAGTATTTCCACTGCCACTTGATTCATCTCTTTCACATTGCTCTTCACCCTAGCTATTTCCCGAATGGCATAAGTCGGTATTCCTAACCCTGCAAACATGGATATATAATTAATGATGGAAAGATAGAAATTTACCTGTCCTATCCCGTCTGCCATCAAGATACGGGCAACATACGGAAATGTTACAATCGGAAATAACAGCCCTGAAATAGTATTCAGCAAACTATAAAAATAGTTTTGTTTTACAGACATAGATGAAACAAGACTTTCACTAAATTCTTAAGAAAGAGCTAATATACGGTATCTGATATACCCAATAAGATATGAAGAACCATAACAACAATAAACCGGCCCAAGCAAGAAAGGAAAAATCTGTATGTACGAACAGATCTGTTTTCATATACAATAATGAAAGAATCGGATAATGAATGGTATAAACTAAAATACTACAAGATGAAAGATTAACAATAGTCCTCCCTATATAACCGCTAAAAACTATCGACCTTAAGCTCAAGAAAAAAGACAAAGAAGCCAATACACAGATAATTGAATTTTGAAAATATTCTATCGCACCAACATTGCGATATAATAAATAACAAATTAACGCAGCACATAAAATATAAATTATATAGCACAAGACCGCTTTACCCCCCCCCTATTACATTTTTTAACATATTATTATCTGTAAGATATAACCTCAAACAAACACCTAATAGAAAATACATCAGATGGGAATACAAACGAAAAGATTGCGGTATATACACATTTTCAAATATAAAAGAATAAACGTAATTTGTATAAATATCGCAAGTGTATATTATAAACTGCAGCACTGACAGGAAAAGCAATAAACCGTATAATCTAGTTCTTATTGATATGATATATTTCTTTAAAAATGGCATTAGGGCATATATAAAAATGAGACTTCCCAAAAACCAAAATACAGGGAACACTCCACCTTGAAAAAACAGACTACTACAAGCTTGTTTAAACGGCATTAATATAGAGATATCACCTCTAACAAGTTTAGGAATATCAAAAATGAAAGTAAATACACATACGATCTTGACAATATTAAAAATCTTCCTATAATAATACTTCATTCCACCATCCTTAGGGGCCAATAAAAAGCCGTTTACCATAAAAAACAATGGAACTGCAATCCCCGACATATAAAATAAAAGATAGGATAAATGAAAATCTGAAGACTCAGACATAAACATCCCTATTGTGTGAAGAGTACATACAAAAATGCAGGCCACTAATTTTATGGCATCCAATGAAATATCTCTATCCATTTTCTTAGTATGCTTATTTACATTTCAACTTTCAATCCACTCATCAAACTCTGATCACTCCACAGATATCCCCATTTTCCAAATCTCCCAATCGTTTCAATACCAAGGGAAAAAAGGTAATCACGGACAGTCTTACGGGCTTCATAAATATTATGGTCAAAAATGACATTGGCGTATGGTTCGAAACGGATATCAGTAAAAAGGATATCTTCTTGTTTTAAAATGTTTAAAGAAACAAGTTTTCCCACTGAACGTGCCAACAGCTCTTCCCGGGTATATTCATTACGGTTACAATACACTTCCATCTGAAGTGAGGAACAACCTTCGGGAACATTGTCGGGCGACTTCAAGGAAGGTGAGTAGACGCGAGCAGGAAGAATATCCTCATCATAAATGTACCACCAAAGATAAGGAGGGATATTCTTCGTCTTCAGTCCGACCGATATCTGATAACCACAGGTACAGTGTAACCGTGCAACTGCATTGCAAACATCAACAGGAACGTTTTTCAGCATCTTAATTACCTCAGGAAGCGGAAGACTGCTAATCAAACGGTCAAATTGATATTCATCGCCTTTTGATGTACGAAGAAGACGATTCTCTACATCTATCGATATGACCTGTTGGTTATAACGAATATCCTGGTTTTCTACCAAAGCAGACAAAAACTGCTTAAATCCACCTTTTCGTGGATAACGCATCTCCTTACTATAATAGGTTACAGGAGTTTCGGATGTATTGCACCCCTGTATCACTTCTTCAACGGAAGGCTGGTATAAACGGCTTCCTTCCCGGCTGCCCATCCATCTTGTTTCCAAATCCTTTGCTTCAGTCATCCAATATTTCTTAGTATAAGGAATCGGAAAATGTTCTGCAAAAAAATGACCGAATTGAAGCCGTAACCATTGGTCGTAATTTTGTATCTGAGAAGAGTCAATATCTGTCGGACGGGATAAAAAATCTCTTACTACGGCATCCTTCATCTTCTGACTGAGCGGATAAAGATTATTTTGGGCCGGATGCTTTATCCATATTCCCTGATAAAGATTATATGCATTAGGAACATGTCTGAATACCTCTCCGGCTCCATCCATAAAGATTCTATTTACTTGTTCATCTTTAGCAAAGGAAAAATGAACAAAACGGTCAAAACGGAAACCGTCAATGGTAAAGTTACCGCAAAGACCTCCATAAGTAGTATCCTTTTCCAAAACTACAGTCTGCTGACCATTGCAAGATAACTTGTATGCAGCTCCAAGACCGGATATTCCAGCACCAAGGATTAGAACGGGATTATTCATTTTCATATGTCTTCATATCTTCATGCAATATCCTAATACCTTCCTTCAAGGAGATGGACGCCTTCCATCCCAGCAAAGTGATGTTCCTATTTATAGGAGCCACGGCATACATGGCATCAGAAGGAGAATACGGGCAGCCGCCCCAATTTGCTTTTACGGGACGGTTCCAGACTGACTCTATCATATCCGCCACTCCGCGTAACGAATGCCCCTCACCTGTTCCAAGATGAAACTGGTAATAGCTGTCTTTCAAGTTATCCAAGGAAAGGATTAATGTATAAAAGAAATCTGCTATATCATCAACATGTATGAAGTCAAGTACCTGGTTACCCGGAGAAAAATCCACGGGCTTTTCCGCCTTTACCGCATCGACCAGATAATCAATCACCTTCTTGCTTGAATTATACCGCCCATAGGGAGAGTAGACTACCACATTAATCCAATTCCAACATGACTGTGCCTGATAATACCTTATAATAGGGCGTACCGCTGTTTTGGTAGCGGAATAAAGATTATTGGGCAAATATTCACCCGCGCCATTTAAAAATTCAGTAAATGTACCTATATTAATGAAGTGGCTACAGGAAGTATGGGAAACTGCCTCAAGCAAGTGGGTGGTAAACAGGATATTTGATCCAATCAGTTTTTCTATGGACATATCATCCCTTCTTGCAGTAAAGAAAGTTGCCATATGGATGACAACATCAGGAGAATAACCGATAACCTGCTTGCACCATCCGCCCTCTGTCGTAGCAATTATTTCCAAGCAAAGACCAGGAAACATGCTTTCTGCTTTCTGTCTGTCCCTTACCAACAGACAAATATCTGTCAATGAATGACTGAACAGATAAGGAATCAGTGTCCGACCTACAAATCCGGTAGCTCCTGTAATCAATATCTTCATAAAGCTACAATGTTTAAAATTTATAGTCTATCGCCTCCAGCTCCATCCGGCTTGCTTCCGAAGGATCATGAGGTTCAGGTATGATATCCATCAGCATGGATATGCCCTCCCCCTCTCCATAAAAGGCCATCCATAGTCCGGGAGCTACAGTAAGCCGCTGATAGCAGCTTTCAGGTGACAGGGTTATTTCTTCAAACTGCCCACGGGTGGGACTGCCCTCACGGTCATCATAGATTACGAACTTGACAGCACCGACGGGCACAACCAGATTCAAGGTCATGCGGTTATGGCGTTTCCAGCCTTTGGCTGCACCGTGTTCTATCTGTGAGAAATAAGCCTCACCAAATCCGACATAACCTTCATCAGTAGATTTTAAAGCATGATAAATATCCCCTTTGGGTACGACAATATGCTTCAGGGGATGAACTGTCACTCCTTCCATCATTATTCCGCCCATTTTAAATGTTGTGCTCCGGCAGCCCTGACATAGGAATCTATCTGGGCAGTGGTCAAGCTGTACATATCCACATTGGCATCTGTATAAAAAGCTTTGTACCAGTCAGCAATAAAATGTACACATTCCTCATAGTGCAATGTAGAATGCCAGTCAAGATAAGCCAGTGCCTTGTCACAATTAAGCTTCAATAAAGTAGCCTCTTCGAAAGGCACATTGCCGGTCAGCCGGGCTGCCGTATTCCTATCCAGCCCCCAAAGTTCGGCCAAGTCCTGAACCAACTGAAACACTGTCTTGGTCTGCTCCGCACGAGGGCCAAAGTTAAACGGTTCTCCATTCTTCACCTTTCCTTCATAAAGGTATTGTCCAAGATTGAGATAACCGCTCAATGGTTCCAATACGTGTTGCCAGGGGCGGGTAGCTTTGGGACTACGTATCTCCACCACCTCATTCCTTGAAAATGCCTTGACACAATCTACGATGATACGGTCTTTCGCCCAGTCACCACCTCCGATAACATTCCCGGCACGGGCCACTCCCAGTTTGATATTGGGCATAGCTTGGATAAAGGATTTCCAATAACACTTGATAGTAAGTTCGGCTGCACCCTTTGAACCGGAATAGACATCCTTTCCGCCTACCGCATCTGTCTCACGATATCCCCAGATCCACTCCACGTTATCGTAAGCCTTGTCACTGGTGATAAGAACACAGGTACAATTCCATGTGATATTACGGATGGCCTCCAGCACGGAAGCCGTACCTACCACATTGGTAGTGATGGTATCAAAAGGCTCCTTGTAGGAAGTAGAAACAATGGCCTGTGCAGCAAGATGAAAGATAAAATCAGGCTTTACAGCCTGAACATAATCACTCATCTCCTCTTTATTACGGATGTCACCATAATGGTGATGGATTCTGTCGGGTAGGCCAACAACCTCGAACATGGACGGTTGGGTAGGTATACTATTTGAATAGCCGTATACCTCCGCTCCCAGCATGAGTAACCATGCTGACAACCAGCTCCCCTTGAAACCGGTATTACCGGTTATCAATACTTTCTTTCCTCTATATACATTATTGAATGCCATATTTATCCTTTTATTTTTATCATTTCCAATATTTCCAAGGTGCTTTGCCCGAAGCCAAGAGGCTCTCCAGTTTCTCCTTGTCACGCAACGTGTCCATGCACTGCCAAAAGCCATGATGCTTATAGCAGGAAAGTTGCCCCCGGGAGGCAAGCGTTTCAAGAGGTTCACGCTCCCAGGTCGTTGTGTCATTTTCTATATATTCCAATGCTCCCGGCTCCACAACCATGAAACCTCCGTTGATCCATCCCATATCATCCCGACTCTTTTCACGGAAAGACCTTATCATAGAACCGTCAATGTCCATTACTCCGAAACGACCTTCGGGAAGCACACCTGTCAACGTGACCATAGTCCCTGTCTCTTCATGAAACCGGATACATTCATTAATGTCAACATCTGACACACCATCACCGTAAGTCATAAGAAACGGCTCACCAGATATGTAATCTTTAACGCGTTTAAGACGTCCGCCCGTCATGGTATTCAAACCTGTGTCAACCACCGTCACTCTCCAGTCTTCCGTATGATCACTATGTACAGTTACTTTCCCATTGGCAGAAAAGTCGAATGTCATATCACTATTATACATATAGTAGTTGGCAAAATAATTCTTGATAACCTGTTGCTTGTATCCGCAACAGATAATAAACTCATTATGACCAAACTTGGAATACCATTTCATGATATGCCATAGGATAGGTTTGCCACCTATCTCAATCATCGGTTTGGGCTTAAACTGGCTCTCCTCGCTAATACGAGTACCAAAACCTCCGGCTAAAATCACTACTTTCATATAAAAATTATTTCTATTTCATCATGCACTGGCACGCATTATACGTATTAATTCGTCATAGTTCTTACAAATGTCATCAGCCAATCTGAGTTGCTATACATAATTCATTTTTTGATCACAGTGACAAATATCATCAGTATTTATTAATTTTCATATTAGTCTTTTTGGGACGCTAATACTTAAATTGTAAGGTTTTAAAGTCGTATTCGGTATTCTTAAAATCCAAATCCCGATAAAATTCTCTATCTATCACATAATAGATCTTACCATTTTGTCTAAATCGAGAATGTTTATAATTCAATATTAGTTGTTGTTTTTTATTTCTTTTGAAATATCTACAGACAGAACACGCTTTCAGCTCAAAAGCATCATCAATCACTTCAGGACGAATAGCTACATTAACACCTATACCTTCTTCTTTTAGTCTTACGCTAGGATAAATAATTCCATCAATTTCAGGATGAGTCTTAAATAAATGAGTTGTAAAATCAGCTGTATAAGCATAGCTGTTTTCCTCTTCTTTTTTCTCTCCAGTCAAGGAAAAATGTCGTGACAATTCTTTTAAAACGTTTATCTGTTCTTTATTGATTCTATCATCTTGCATCAGTTCTTTCCATAGTTCATAATACCATTCAAAGTCCTTCGCAGGATGTGGATAGCTATCAAATACAGGGATTACAAAAAGATTAATCTCTCTCTTATTCAGCCAAAGTGAATAAGTCAAATCTTTCTTCCCTACAAAAGTATCATCTAAGACTTCCTTATTGGTTTCTAAAAGACATGTAAGACGTGGATTATCATTTATACAGAAGTTTGAAAAAACAGCACCATAAAACATAGGTTGTCCATCCATATTAGCCCTTGCCAACTTAACCTTTTCTTTCGGTGGATAAGATAGATCTTTTCTATATTTGAACAATTGATTTTCTTGAGAATGCTGTCTAACCCTAATTACTTTTGTACCAATATCCAGTCTTCTGACCAAAAGTGTTATTTGGGTAATATTTGCGTAATCATTCATCACATAAGCATTTTATTCGGTAAACACTCTTACCTCTTATTATCGATTATAGATATTGTTCCAAAAGCAAAGGTACTTACCATACTTTTCACGAAAGCTATTTTTTCCGATCTTTAGTAAGATATATTCCCGAGCAAAGTAAGTGGACTTAAATCGCAAAGTAAGTGAACTTACTTTGCCCACGAACATATCTTACTTTTTTCCACACTTTTCACCAGTTTTTCACCTCCGGTCATAACCGCTTTCTCGGTCGTCTTGCCCAAGCGTTATTGATACGCGCACGGATATTACTGACAGTCTTGCCCGATACGAACAAAGGTGTGAGAGGAAAAAACAACGAAATAAAACGCTCCTTCACCATCTCTTCCGAAGTAATCTTCGGTTCCCGTTCGCCCATCTTAACTATAACCCTGGCCAGTTCCACCGCATTGGTACATTCTGCTATCTGTACCAGATAGATACGTAAATCCTCCACCTTATTTATATAAGAGAAAAGGCGCGTAGCCTCGGGAGATAAAGCAGGTTCCTTGTCCTTGCTTACATCATCCTTCTCTAGTTCCGTCTCATCACCATAATAATTCTGTGTGGCGGAAGTAGCATTGGGAAGAATCTGGTTGCTGCCTCCATAAATGTTGAAGACGATGCTGAAGTGTGTCTCACTATCCATAAGCTTATTGTTTGAATGATTCGTCAACGGGTAGTTAACGGTCAGTCAATAGCTAGTGAACGGCAGTCAACAGTTAGTAAACGATAATAAATAGATTTTTTTACGGTATTTCCCCGCATTAATTTTGTCGTGTCGGAAGGATGAACGAACATCCCGGAAACACAAAACTTTTAAACTTTATTTTATCATGATTGATTACAGTGTATTTATGATGGGCAACCCGATGGATGTCGATGCCGCCCAAAAAGCGTATGCAAAAGCTCAAGTTTCTGAAATCATGCCATTCAGCCAGTTTGTCAAACACATTGCCGACCACAATGGCGTATTCACTCGCGGAACGGTAAAAGGTGTAATAGCCGATATGTGCGAGTGCCTTGTAGAAATGCTTCTGGAAGGCAAAAAAGTACAACTGGCAGAATTAGGTAATTTCTGGATTTCTATAGGCTCGGAAGGTGCGGAAGACCTGAAGAAATTTACAGAAAGTAACATCACCGCCGTCAACATTGTGTTCACGCCGGGAGAAGACTTCCAAAATCTTCGTTCCCGCGCCGCTTTCAATCCCGTAGCAAGCCGCATAGCCCAAGCCGCCACCCTGAAGGCCGAAAAGGCCGGTAAAGGCACAGTCGACTTGGATGCCGCCAAAGGAAAGACCCCGGCTTCCACGAATGAAAACAATCCGTCATTATGATAAAATACCACGTTTTCTCGATGGGAAATGCGTCCGACAGGACGATGCCCAAGAAAGCATACGCAAAGTGTGTGCCCAACGAAACGGTTTCGCATAAGAAACTCGTAAAGGAAGTGACGGAACATCTCCGCTTTTTCCCACACGGCATGATGGAAGCGGTGCTGGAGGAAGTCTTCAACCGCCTGTCCGAGCATCTTGCCCAAGGCGACCGAGTCACCCTGGACGGCCTCGGAACATTCAGTGTCTCCCTAAAATGCGAAGGAGCCGCTTCGGAGGCTTTGTTCTCCAAGAAAAACATCAAGGGCGCGCACATCGTGTTTGCCCCGTGTCGCAAACTCAAGGAGACATTTGCAGATATGGAATATAAAATGACTCCACGAATCTTTTAACGTCATGGAACTTATATTATTCATCTATTTAAAGACAAAGCGTATGAAAAAGAACTGGAAAAATGTACTGCTGTACATCGTCCGCATCATTGAGCTGCTCATTACAGGCGCTGCCGGAGGAGCACTTGGAAGCGGCTTATGAGAACGGTTTCGTTGATTATCGTGCACTGCTCTGCCAACAAGGCGGGCAGTGCCTTGCGAGCGGAGGACATTGACCGCTACCATCGTTCATTGGGCTGGAAGTGCTGTGGTTACCACTATGTGATTCCTACAGACGGAACGATAGAAGCCGGACGCCCGGAAGAGTTGGTTGGAGCACATTGCAAGCACCACAACAGCCACAGTATAGGTATATGCTACATAGGCGGACTGGATGATGGCGGAACAACGCCGAAAGACACCCGGACGGAAGCACA
>OGDN01003316.1_pt1 | contig 17518 bp, 19 predicted proteins | sample 1570271 | NCBI WGS metagenome assembly OGDN01 (sample SAMEA4384481, study PRJEB24528) | human gut metagenome | reverse complement strand
CTACTACATGAGCTATTGGAATAACCGCCGGATATGTTCGTCCATTGGCGGAATGTCTCCGGCAGAGAAGCGCCGCAGATATTACTCGGATAAGAAGGGCAAATCTGCGGCCGCCGCAATGGAATAAGTATCCACTCCGCTATGCTGCGTGGATATTTATTCCATTGAACTGATGCTAAAAATTTTTGAGCGAAATGTGTAAAGCTATATTGACAATATCATAAGGCAAATCAACACGATACAAAGGGCGGCGTTTTCGTATTTGAAAAGGCTTTATTCTTGTACCCTTCTATCCATGCAGGATGTGCAGATGAGGGGTATAGAGGGACTTTCAAAAATACATTTGAAGTTTTTCACAACGTAATGATCGATATTTCAAAGCAGATAAAACCCGTCTTTGAAGTGCTGCCAAAACGCTGGCGTGTTGAACGTACTTTTTCGTGGTTTGGCGACTATCGGAGATTATCCAAAGATTTTGAATATTCTGCCGATTCCGAAGAAAATATCATCTACATTTCTCACCTGCATTTGTTGCTTAAACGGCTATGAGAACAAGTTCTAAAGGATTTATCAATAGAGATTTACCGGAATTGCCCACACCGGCAAAAACATAGAACTTTTTTGCGTTCGTATGGGCGGTCAGAATATACCCCATTGTTTCAAGTATCCTTGTTTTCATCACCGAATCATACCCTGTTACGGTATTAGGGTAATTAAGAAATTCAGGACAATATACGTTTATTGGGTCAAAATCTACAGTAAGGGCATATCTTACGAAAGGTCTTGTTTCGTATTCTGAAAGGGACAAGATCAGGTTCCACATCAGTATCCTGGCAGGTGCTTTTGTTTCTCAGTATTCGGATACGGATAAAATCATCTTCTCCATTTCCCGGCAGGCGACGCTCATGGTGTGCCCCTTTTTCCTGAGATAGCACACCTGGCGCGAGGGTACGGTCTCCTGAATTTCCAGACGGATAATTCCCTGATTTGGATATTCTTCAAGGAACTCCTCCGGAACGAAACCTATACCAAGATTGTTCTTAACCATCGGAAGTATCTGGTCGGCGGTCGCGGCTTCGATATCAGGCGTGAAATCACAGTTATTCTTCCGGAACCATTCGGAATACGCCTCGTAGGTTTTCGTCTGCTTTCCGAGTGAAATAAGCGGATATGTGGACAATTCCGAAAGGCTCAGCTTCTTTCCGGCAAGCTGTGAAAATGCCGTTCCGCACACCGGAATTTCCCTTACCTCGCATATTTCCTTTGATGTCAGGGAGTTCAGCTCGCCGGTCGGAGTAGTGACCACCGCAATATCCACAAGCCCGTTTTTCAGCGCAGAAACCGCCTGCGGCGTGGAGTGATTGAACACGCGAATACGTATCCCCGGGTACTTCTGCCGGAAATCCTTCAGCACCGGAAGCAGGAAGCACCGCAGTGCGATTTCACTTGCGCCTATCGTCACAACGCCCTTTGAGAGCGTCCGCTCAAGGCAGATTTCCTCCTCGCCGGACTGGATATGCTCCACCGCCGCGGCTACATGGGCGTACAGCATTTCGCCCTCCGGGGTCAGTTCAACGCCCTTTCTGGAACGTACAAACAGCGTGCAGTTAAGCTCGCTTTCAAGGTTCTTTATCGTCCGGGAAACATTGGGCTGGTTGTTCATAAGTGCTTCCGCCGCCTGCGAAATGCTGCCGTATTTCGCGACATAATAAAACGCCCGGTAGTAGTCAAAGCTGATGTACATATCAATTCTCCATTTATTCCTTAAACTGGCAAAAGCGCCTGATAAATTCGTCAGGCGCTATGCTTTTTACTTCAACATCTTGTCAATGCTTACGATCTTCGTGCAGAGCGCAAGCACCGTGACTGCGCTTTCTATCTCCTCGACAGTTGCGAATGACGGAGCCAGCCGGATATTGCTGTCCTGCGGGTCGTTTCCGTGGGGGTAGGTCGAGCCTGCCGGAGTGAACTTCACGCCATGCTCCGCAGCCATCTCAACGACCGCCCGCGCGCACCCCGGGAGTGTATCGTAGGAAGCAAAATACCCGCCCTTTGCGACCGTCCATTCTGCGATTTCAAGCCCGTTCAGTTCCTCGTTGAGGACTTTATACATCGCGTCGAATTTCGGTTTCATTATCGCAGCGTGCTTCTTCATGTGCGCGCGGAGTCCTGCGGAATTCCTGAAAAATCTCGCATGGCGGAGCTGATTTATCTTATCCGGGCCTATCGTCGCGAACTTCAGGAACGCCCGGATATCAATGAGATTTGCCGGGCTGGAGGCTACCGCCGAAATTCCCGAGCCGGGAAACGTTATCTTGCTTGTGGAACAGAATTCATACACGAGGTCTGAATTTCCCGCCTTGTCGCATTCGGAGATTATATCCGGAATTTCGGCGCATTTTCCGTCGAAATTATGCACGCAGTAGGCGTTGTCCCAGAAAATGCGGAAATCTTCTGCCGCAGGCTTCAGCGCGGCAAAACGGCGGACTACATCGGCGCTGTAAACTATTCCGGTGGGGTTTTCGTACTTCGGAACACACCAGATACCCTTTATCTTATCGTCGCTGCTGACCAGCTTTTCCACGATATCCATATCAGGACCATCGGAGTTCATCGGCACCGGAACAAGCTCGAATCCGAAATGCTCGGTTATCGCGAAATGCCGATCGTAGCCCGGAACAGGGCAAAGGAACTTTCTGCCCTTGACCTCCTGCCATGGCGTGGAGCCGCAGATACCGTCCGTCATTCCGTGGCTTATAAGCTGGTACATCATCGTAAGGCTGCTGTTTCCGCCGATTATCGTGTTCACGGAGTGCGTGCCCATCATGTGCGCCAGCAGGCGCTTTGCCTCCGGGATTCCGTCAAGCCCGCCGTAGTTGCGGCAGTCCTGACCGCTTTCGCTGTCCAGCAGGCTGTGGTGATCGAGGACGTCCAGCATTTTCATCGACAGCTCAAGCTGCTCCTTTGAGGGCTTTCCTCTGGAGAGGTCGAGGGAGATGTCGTCTTTGGAGTACTTGCTGAGCCGCTCAAGGCACTTCTGTTTTTCGGCTTCGAGAGCCTGTTTGTCCATTTCGCTGTATTTCATGGTTTCCGCCTTTCATATCATTTGAGAAAGAACGCCCAGCACTGCCGCAGCAGCGCTGAGCGCATATAGGGGGAGAAGATTTATCATTAAGAAGCCTTAATAAAGCTTCTTGTAGATATCAAGAATATCATCGCGGCTGAGCGGAACGAAGTTGTTTGCAGTCAGTCTGCCCTGCGTTGCGAGCACGTTTTCGGTGAATACCGGAATATCCGCTTCGGTAACGCCGTATTCGTGCAGCGGCTTCTTCGGGAGAATGTGGTTCAGCAGGTTTTCAAGCTCGTTGTAGACATTCTTCACGTCGCAGTGCAGAAGCTCTGCAAGGTACGCGTTGAGATGTGCTATTTCGCCGTCCTGCTTTTTCTCCATGTACTTGTACAGCACTCCGGTGAACAGCGCGTAGTTGCTCTCGCCGTGCGGAACGTGATATGTACCGCCGAGGGGGTAACTCAGCGCATGGACTGCCGCGCAGCCCGCCGTGCCGAATGCAAATCCAGCCATGTTGGAAGCGGTAAGGAAGTCGCCCATGTACTGCGGGAGCTTGTCCATGCCCTCGCTGACCAGCTTCTGATAGCCGGTGATTATCATTTCGATAGCCTTGTAACCCATCAGCTTGGTGTATACGGTAGCTTTCGGGGAGAGCGAGGATTCAACGGCGTGAACCAGCGCGTCAATGGAACTTGCGCCGAACACCTTCAGCGGAAGCTTCGCGAGCAGCTCCGGAACCAGCACAGCGTAATCCGCGAACATATTTTCGGAGGTCAGACCCATCTTCACGCCAAGGCGCGTGCGGTTAATTATCGAGATGTTCGTGACCTCGCTGCCGGTGCCGCAGGTGGTCGGGATAATTATGAGCTGGTGCAGCTTTGTAATGCTGTCCTTGTGGTCGTAGAGGGAATCCACCGAACCGCCGTCAGATACGGAAAGCACCTTCGCAATGTCGATAACAGTGCCGCCGCCGATGGCGATAACGCGCTCGAAATGCTTCTTTGAAGCCTCGGCGATTATCGCGTCAACCATGGTGTCGGTAGGCTCGCCGCCGCCGAATTCCTCCTGATAGATGACCTGCGCGCCGCACTTGTTGTTATCGGAATACGGGTCGTAGATATACTTGTTCGTCAGGATAAGGTCGCTGCCGCCTACCTTGAATTCATCGGTAAAGGCTTTCAACGTGTCGTATTTATAAAGTTTCGGGCGGAAAATTATCTGTTCCATAAAAACTCCTTAGTCCGTTCAGCCCCAGATCTCCTCATCGGTGGGAACTGCTGCGTCCTTATTGTAAAGACCTATCTGAGATACATTGATGAGGTGAGTGTAGTTCAGGTTCTCGGAAATGCTGTTGTTGCCCCATGAGCCGCAGCCGAGCGTTGTTGTCGGAGCAAAGCCGTTGTAGAGGCTTCCGCCTGCGCCGGTGGAGGACGGCTGATTTACTATCAGACGGCTTACTGTCAGCTTTTCGCCTGCATACTTGATGTGCTCCATATCGTTGCTGTGCAGGGAAGCGGTGTGACCCTTGCCCTCGCAGTCGAGGTCGGTCTGCGCCAGCTTTACTGCGTTCTCGAATGTGTCGTAGGAGGAGGTGATCATTACCGGGCACATCTTCTCGCGGCAGAGGGGCTCGTCCTTGCCGATGCTTCTTGCCTTGATGAGTATCATTCTGGTGCCGTCCGGAACGTCAACGCCAGCCAGCTTTGCGATGGTCTGCACGCTCTGACCTACGACCTTTCTGCTGATAGGACCGTTCTCCGGGAAGATAGCGTCCGCGAACTTCTTTGCGGTTTCAGCGTCGTCAACATAGAACACGCCGTTCTTCTTGAAGATGTCGATACCCTTGTCGAAGGACTCCTCCGGCAGGAATACGCACTGCTCACCAGAACAGATGATACCGTTATCGAAAATTCTGCCGCTGATTATCTTCGGGATAGCTTCCTCGAGGTCAACGCCACGGTCAACTATAACCTGAACATTGCCGGGACCAACGCCGAGCGCGGGCTTGCCGCTGGAGTACGCGGACTTCACCATTGCTCCGCCGCCGGTCGCAACTACAACGTCAACGCCGTGCATGAGGGCTGTTGTCGCGTCCATGGAGCACTGCTCAACGGTCTGTACGAGGTCCTCGGGAAGTCCGAGCTTTTTCAGCTCTGCGCGGAACAGGTCGATAACGTATTTGTTGGTTTTCTGCGCTCTTGGGTGCGGAGCTACGATGATAGCGTTCTGACCCTTGAGTGCGAACATCGCATTGCACATCGGGGTAACTACCGGGTTAGTAACCGGAGTTACGGAGCCAACAACGCCCTTTGCCTTTGCCACGCGGATAATTCCGGTCTGCTTGTCCTCGCCGATGATGCCTACGGACTTCTTGCCCTTTAAGCTGTTCCAGATACACTTGGACTTGCCGTGGCACTTGGCTACCTTATCGGCGTAAACGCCCATGCCGCTCTCCTCGCACGCCATCTTGGCAAGCTCCTCGGCGCGGTCGTATACTACCTTGCCTATCGCGCGTACCGCTTCGTCTGTCTTTTCCTGGGAGAAGCTCTCGAACTGCTTCTGAGCCACTCTTGCCTTTGCTATGAGTTCATTTACCATGTTTACTGCCTGTTCGTCCATTGTTTTGTCCTCCATCACATTGCTTTTTCAAAGTTAAGAGCCGCCTGCATATCTACGGGGTTTTCCTTGTATTTGCAGGTGGATTCTGCATTGTCAAGATATTCGTGAAGCGCCTTGCGGAACTTCGGGTGCGCGCATTTATCAATGATGAGATTTGCACGCTCTACCGGGTCAAGACCTCTGAGGTCTGCAACGCCCTGTTCGGTTATCAGCGCGTGGATCTCGTGGATAGTGTGGTCAACGTGGCTGACCTGCGGAACTATGCAGGAAAGCGTGCCGTCCTTCGCGGTGGACTTCGTAATGAATATCGAAAGCCCCGCGTTCTCGCAGTAGTCGCCGGAACCGCCGACGCCGTTCATCAGGCGGCAGCCGTCGATATACGAGGAATTAGTATTGCCGTAGATATCCGCCTCAATTACGGTATTTATCGCGATAACGCCCAGCCGTCTGATTACCTCCGGGTGATTGCTTATCTCCTGCGGACGGAGTATCATCTTGTCGCGGTATTTTTCAAAGTTCTCAAAGAATTCATCGCGCTTGTCCCACGAAATCGTGAGGGAAGTACCGGAGGCGAAATCCACCTTGCCGGCGTCGATGAGGTCGAAAATCGAGTTCTGGAGCACCTCGGAATACACGGTGAGATGTTCGAAATCCGACTCAGCAAGTCCCTGCAAAACCGCGTTGGAAACGCTCCCGACGCCCGCCTGAACCGGAGGAAGCGGATTGCACAGCCTGCCGTGCTCGACCTCGCTGTGCAGGAATCCGATGAGGTTATTCGCCATGCTGCGGAACTCGTCGTCCACCGGGGAAACCGTCCTGCCGTTGTCCGGAATGTTGCTCTCGACCACCGCAACTACCTTTGCCGGGTCGCACTTTATGTAGGTAGTTCCGACCCTGTCGCTTACCTTGGTTATCGGAATAGGCTGCGTATGCGGAGGACGCTCCGGCGAATACACATCGTGGATTCCCTCAATACAGCGGGGAACGTAGGTGTTCACCTCAATGATGATCTTATCTGCGTATTCGGCGTAGATGTTGGAGGTTCCGACCGATGTGGTGGGGATAATGTTGCCGTTTTCGTCAATGGCGGCGGCTTCGATTATCGCAACGTCGATGTGCTTCAGGAAGTTGTTCTTGACCCACACCGGCATTTGTCCCAGCGGAACGTCGTGATAGGATATCATACCGGCGTTTATCGAATTACGCAGATCCTTGTTGGTCTGGTAAGGCATTCTCGCTTTAAGAGCGCCCGCCCTTGCAAGCTCGCCGTCGAACTCCTCACCAAGGGAGGCTCCGGAGTACACTGTAAGCTCCAGCTTTTCGCCGTTCCTTGCGCGCTTCGCAAGCTCTCCTGCGACTGCCTTCGGATATCCCGCGATGGTGAATCCGCTGACGCCGAGCGTCATTTCAGGCTTTATGAATTCCGCCGCTTTCTCTGCGGACATTATCCTGTCGTGATATCCGGGATACCTTATCCTGCCCAGGAAATCTTCATGTGTATCCATGTTCATCTTCTCCTTGTTGTCTTTGAGAACTCAGCGCTTTTTCGTTCTGTGGTTATTATAGCACTTACCCAGCTATGTGTAAACTGTGAGATGAATATAATCATCATACCAGAATTGTATATTAAAATGCACTTGATAAATACATTACATCATTCAGAAAAAGAATAAGTGCCGCCATTTCTGACAGCACCCTGAGCTCGGTTCATATACAGATTTTTATCTCCTTGTCCTGCTCCTACAGTTCGCTTGCAATATCAGACAGGCTGATTCCTTCTTGCTCAAACGTGTCTACATAACGGGGAATATTCAGGTTGTAATCATTCCCCTTGATCTCATCATAGCTTGCGAGGTGGGCTTCCTTATCAACGTCCTTGCGGTCAACATAAAGCTGAATGATGTGGTCGATATTGTCCTGGGTCAGTTTGTTCTGGTTCTTGCCCTTTTCAAACTGGCTCGAAGCGTCGATAAACAGTATATCACGACCTGTGCGGTTCTTTTTCAGTGCTATTATCGTGGTAGGAATAGACGTGTTGTAGAACAGGTTTGCAGGCATTCCGATGACTGCATAAATTGCACCGCTGTCAACAAGTTTCTGTCTGATTTTTCCCTCGGCTGCTCCTCTGAAAAGCACGCCGTGCGGCAGAATTATCGCCATTGTACCGGTGTTTTTCAGATGATAATAGCCATGAAGCAGGAACGCGTAATCCGCCTTTGATTTTGGTGCAAGTACTCCATAATCAGAGAAACGGGAATCGTTCAGAAATCCCGGCGCAGCAGACCAGTTTGCAGAATAGGGAGGGTTCATCAGAACCAGATCAAAGTCGGTTTCCTCATCGGTAGGCCAGTCAGCGTCAAGAGTATCGGCGTTTCTGATGGTCTGGTTTTCCGGGTCAACTCCATGCAGGAACATATTCATTCTTGCGAGGTTGAATGTGGTAGTGTTCAGCTCCTGACCGAAATAGTGGATATAGTTCGGCTGGTTCGAATACTTCTTTGCGTTCAGCAGCAGCGAGTCGTAGCCCATTGCAGGGTCGGTTGCCGTGTCTAAAATGATACAATGTAACGGAGCGTAATTTTTACTCTTTAACGATGCACACGCACAGGTGCAAAAATGCACACCCCTCATAACGATACCATATGCACCGTTACGGGGTAAGATACTCTGTTTTACCACTACTTGTCCGTACTTCGGCAGATCTCTGCTTTTTTACCATACAACTTTTTTTAATTCAACAATCCGAGGACGTTGAACACTCCAAACGGAACAAGGGGCAACCGATAATTCAACAAATGGCTCAAATACCATAAAAACCTCTCGGAAGCTTAACAAGAATTTGTTGCTCCGAGAGGCTTTTTTATATAAATTCAGCGTGTTTCGGTTTTGAACTCCAATATGTGCTTTTCAATCGACTTTATAACTTCTATGAATACTTCATCGCTCTTTCCCGTAGGGTCGGGCAAACCCCAATTATCGTCAAATTCTCTGCCGATATAAGGGCAGCCCACATCACAGCCCATTGAAATCGCTATGTCGGGAGAATGTATTTTATCAAAAGTCTTGCTGTACTGCGTCTGCTCCATATCGATCCCATAAAGCTGTTTCATCAGCCGAACTGCGTCTTGATTTATCTGTGGTTTTGTTTCAGTTCCTGCAGAATAAAAGTCAAAATCATTGCCCCTTAAATGTTTTCCGAGAGCTTCGGCTATCTGACTGCGGCAGGAATTGTGGACGCAGATAAAAGCTACTTTTAGTTTTCTCATAAGCATTCCTCCATCACAACGACAACAATGTATCGTCTTTCACATCTTCTGCTTTCCAAGCAATCAAAGCAACGTTTCCGTCCGTGTTCTCATAAACCTTGTTTATCCACTCGATTTCATTACTTGCCTTTGCTTTCAGCATTTGATTTGTTGTTCCCGCGGCATAAAGCGAAGAATTTATTACCCACCATTTAGTATGAATACCGGCACGACTTAAATCTTCCTCTAAACGCATTGCTTCATAAACGGGCGTTGCTTCGGGCAGAGTTACGATAATGACCTCTGTTTCATCCGATTTTAGTCTTGGCAGCAGCTTTTTCACCGCTTCGGGAGTTTCCCCTTTGGTGCGCTGAATTTCCTTGTTGTAGCTTTGCGTGGACTCCAAAAGCAGAAGTGTATGACCTGTCGGAGCGGTGTCTATTACTACGATTTCGTCATCAGCCTTTTCCACTATCTCGGCAAATGCACGGAAAACGGAAATCTCCTGTGTGCAGGGTGAACGCAAATCCTCCTCAATATAGGCGATATCTTCATCGCTCAAGCCGTTTTCTCTTGCTTTGGAAAGCACCTCGTTCCGATACTTTTTCAGCTCCTCTCGTTCATCAATATGGCTCATCGTGATACCGCTTGTTTCGTCAATGACATATTTCAGATGTGCCGCAGGGTCGGTTGTTGTAAGATGAACTTTTTTACCCTTTTTGGATAGTCCGAGTGCAATCGCCGCCGCAACGGTGGTTTTTCCTACACCGCCTTTACCCATTGTAAAAATTACCTTTTTATCCGAGCTGTCAAGATAAGTTACAATATCGGAAAGTTTTGCAATATTATCAAAATTCAGCTTGTCATTCCGTACAACACACCGTTCTTCCTTTAACAGCGCCCTCACATTATCAAGCCCTGTAATGTTATAGGCACGAAGGGGAACATGATAGGCAGAGATTGTTTTCAACTCTGACGGCATATGTTCAAGTGCCGTCTGCTGCTTCTGATACAGCTTATCTGAAATTTCATCGTCATGCACTTTGAGAATTCCGTTAATGACAAGAATCTGATTTCTCACGCCAAGGTCAGAAAGTTCTTTAGATGCCCGACCTGCCTCTTTCAGAGGTGAATCCTCCGGTCTTGTGACAAGTACAAGTGTTGTCATATTCTTGTCGGCAAGCGTTTTCACCGCTTTTTTGTAAACCGCCTTTTTGCTTTCCAAGCCCGAAAGCTGTCCCAAGCAGGACGCTCCGTGAGTGCTTTCGCTGATGAAGCTGCTCCAGGCTGACGGCAGCTGCAGCATACGAAGCGTATGTCCTGTTGGTGCAGTATTAAAGATGATATAATCGTACTCATTCTGAATTTTTTCATCGGTGATAAATCCCGAAAACTCATTAAATGCGGCAATTTCAATCGTACAAGAGCCGGAAAGCTGTTCCTCCATATTTGCAATAACACTTTCAGGGAGCTTTCCGCGATAGGGAGCGATAACGCTCTCCCTGTATTCGGCAGCCGCCTGCACAGGGTCAAGGTTCGCAACAGTCAGATTTGGAACATCGGGTATTGCAATGCCCTTGTTGTCAAGCTCCATTGAGAAAACATCCTGCAAATTTGAAGCGGGGTCGGTGCTGATTAAGAGCACTTTCTTTCCGCTGTCGGCAAGAGATACGGCGGTTGCACAGGCAACCGATGTCTTGCCGACACCGCCCTTTCCTGTAAAAAAGAGGTATTTGGTTTGAACTTGCTCAAAGGGATTATAGTATTTCATCAGCAGCATTTTCCTCCGCAGCAGCAACCGCCGCCATTGTTTTTCGGCTTTGGAAGCAAAGCTTCAGCAGGCAGCTCAAGCAAGGTGAGTATTTCCTCGTTGGTTGGATACCTGCCCTCTATAACAATGTTCCCGTCAACAGTAACGCAGGGCAGAGCCTCAACGCCCTTTTGATTTACAAACATATTGACGGTATAGTTTGTCACAAATTCCATCGGCGCACTGTTCAGATTAAAGCGGTCGATTACCACACCGTTCTGTTTGAGCGTATTGATTACGGTAGTAATACGGAGCAGTTCCGGGTCAACGCTTGCGCCGCATACGCCTGTTTCACAGCAAAGAGCCGGTTCAAAAATCTGCATTTTTTTCATAGTAAAATCTCCTTTACGGTTAATTGGGTTTATTTGAATTGGTCGAAAACCAATTACTTGTTTTATTCGCTATTCTAACGAGGAAAAGCATAACAGGTACTTCTGTCAGAACGCCTACCGTTGTTGCAAGCGCCGCAGGCGATGATGTTCCGAACAGAGCCACAGCTACCGCAACCGCCAGTTCAAAGAAGTTCGACGCACCTATCATTCCCGCAGGAGCGGCGATATCGTGAGGCAGCTTTAACACCTTACAAGCAATATATGCAATGCCGAAAACAAGGAAAGTCTGCAATATCAGAGGAACAGCAATCAGGACAATGTGCAGCGGATTTTCAATAATCACTCTGCCTTGGAATGAGAATATCATTATCAGTGTAAGCAACAGTCCTATTGTTGTAATTCCGTCGAATTTGTGGACGAAGGTGTTCTCAAAGTAATCCTTGCCTTGGTTTTTGGTGACAATAATTCTTGTCAGAATTCCTGCGGCAAGAGGAATAACCACGAACAGTATCACCGAGAAAAACAGAGTTGACAGCGGCACGGTTACGTCAGAAACTCCCAGCAGGAACTTAACGATAGGTACAAATGCAATAAGAATAATCAAATCGTTTGTTGCCACCTGTACAACCGTGTACGCAGGATTTCCTTTTGTAAGCGTACTCCACACGAAAACCATTGCCGTACACGGTGCAGCTCCAAGCAGAACTGCACCTGCAAGATACTCCGTTGCAAGTTCGGGGGTTATGAACGCTTTGAAAATCACAAAGAAGAACAGACTTGCAATTCCGTACATAGTAAACGGTTTTATCAGCCAGTTTACAACCCAAGTGACAAATAAGCCCTTCGGATTTTTGCCGACGTTTTTCACGCTCTGAAAATCCACCTTCATCATCATAGGGTAAATCATAAGCCAAATCAGAATTGCCATAGGAATGGAAATGCCTGCAAATTCAAATTTGTTCAGGAATTCGGGTATATGCGGCAAAAACTGCCCGACTAATACTCCGATAACCATACAGATAATCACCCATAAGGTCAAATACTTCTGAAAAACGCTGATAGAGCCTTTCTCGTTGCTCATAATAAAGAACCTCCCTTGTCGGAAATGTTATTGCTTCCATAAAAGCAACCTTTTCAATATAAACATATTCAAATGTATCAATTTAACGTGTATAAAGGAAGTCGTGTTGAAAAGATACTACTTACCTTTACTTTTCACAACACGACGTATCTTTTTTCTCGCATTTGACGGTTGTCAGTTCCTTTAGGCATTCCGCAGCAGCCTTTGCTCCCTCCTGCGAAATGGAGTAGTGCGTCCACTTGCCCTCTTTTCTTGCATTTACAATTCCACTGTCGCATAGTATCTTCATATGGTGAGAAAGGGTAGGCTGTGTGATGTTCATCTCTTCCAAAAGCATACAGGCGCATTTTTCTCCGTCCTGTAAAAGCTGTAGAATACGAACACGGTTTTCATCGCAGAACCCTTTGAAAATAACAGCAGTCTTTTTTACATCGAAAATCATATCCTCACCTCACATTGAAATATTTCTATATATCATTATACACGATAGATAGAGTTTTGTCAATATGTTTTTGTGATTTTTTAAAGAGCATAAACAAAAAACAAATGATACCACATAAAATCACTTTTTTGTATAAGTCTACAAAAAAAGCACCCAGGTTTTTGAAAAAATTCAAAGACCGAGTGCTTTTGTATTTCTCGTTAGAAAGCATTCTACGCACCGTCTGCTGATTCCACACGTCCTTGCCAGAAGGTGTTTTTATACCGCGTTTTGTCAGTTCCGCAGCAATGGAATGCGGCGTCATGCCCTCAAGGAACAGCTTGAAAATCAACCGCACCGTTTCTGCCTGTTCGGGAACCACCACAATTTTACCGGTTTCTTTATCCTTATCCAACCCAAGGAAGCGGCTGTAGGCAAAGCTGACTTTGCCGTCTGCCATGCGCTTTCGCTGTCCCCAGGTAACATTCTCGGATATAGAGCGGCTTTCTTCCTGTGCAAGGGAACTCATAATGGTAAGAAGCAATTCGCCTTTGCTGTCAAAGGTCCATATGTTCTCTTTTTCAGAGTAAATGCAGAATTCAGTAAAATAGAGAAACCGCAAGAAACCATTGATTTTACTGGGTTTCTTGCGGTTTTTGCTTTGCGTCGATTTAGTATTGTCGAGTAAAAATAAGCGACTTTTGCACGGCGTAAAGGACAGAAACCTTTATGAAGTCATGCGGCAAAGTATGTCGGCGCGTCGGCAACCCCTGCTTATTATGATAACGACCGCCGGAACCGTCCGGGAATGTATTTTCGACGATATGTATAATTACGCCGCGCAAGTTGCGGATGGAACCATTGCCGACCCGCATTTCCTGCCCGTTCTGTACGAACTGGACGACCGCAGCGAATGGACTGACCCGGCGGCATGGGTAAAGGCTAACCCGGCGTTGGGAGCCGTCAAGAAGATAGACGACCTGACGCAAAAGGTTGAACGGGCAAAGCAGAACCGGGGCGAATTGTCCGGCGTTCTCTGCAAGGAATTTAACGTCCGCGAAACTGTCAAAACGGCGTGGCTTGCCTTTGACGACATAAACAACGAAAGCACGTTCGACTTTGAAGCGTTCCGGGGCGCGTACTGTATCGGCGGCGTTGACCTGTCTATAACGACCGATCTGACGTGTGCAAGCCTGCTTTTTATGAAGCGGGGCGACGATCGGAAATATATCCGGCAAATGTACTGGCTGCCCGCCGACCGCCTGCAAGAGCGCGTGACGCAGGATAAAATCCCCTATGACAAATGGTTCGACCGTGGCTTGCTGCGCCTTTGCAACGGGAACAGTATCAATTATTCCGACGTTACGGCGTGGTTCGTTGAAACCGTGAAGAAATACGACCTTTTCCCGGCGTGGGTTTATTACGACAGCTATTCCGCCCGGTATTTCGTGGAAGAAATGCAAATGCAGGGCTTTAATATGGTTCGCTGCATACAGGGCGCAAAGACGCTTTCCCTGCCTATGCAGATGTTAGGGGCGGACTTGCAGGCGCACAAAGTCATTTACAACAATAACCCGATTCTGAAATGGTGCTTGACGAACACGGGCGTTCAGACCGACCGCAACGGCAACATAGTTCCCATAAAGAACCAGTCTCCGAAACAGCGCATTGACGGGACGGCGGCGTTGCTTGATTGTTATGTCGGACTGTATGAACATTACAACGAATACACGACCGCGATTTAGGGGGGTGACGACATGAAACTGAAAGACAAGAAAATTGAACTGCTTGCACAGGTTACGGAGCGCGACAACGAGGGGTTCGCCACAACGACCCTGCAACCCGTCTGCCCGCCCGTGTGGGCTTATTTCCGGCAGCTTTCCGGCAAGGAAGTGTTCGCGGCGGCGACTACAAATTACAGGGAAGAAGTGCTTTTCACGATCAATTACAGAACCGATCTGACGACCGCCCATGTTGTACGGTACAACGGCGTTCTGTACGATATTACCCGCATTGACACGTTCGAGGGGTACAAAGAGGACTTGACCCTGTATTGTAACCGTCGGGCGCGGCAGAGATAAAGCCGGACAAAATGTTTACATTCGCTGACAATATATTGACTTTCGACCGCCATTGTGCTATACTATATCCTGTCTTTTAATACTTACAGGGAGGTAACGCAATGGCGGTTAGTTATAACAGGCTATGGAAACTGTTGATTGATAAAGGCATTACAAAAACAGAAATGCGAAAACAGGCGGGTATAAGCACGACCGTTCTTGCGAAAATGGGAAAGAACGAAACTGTTTCAATGGACACGTTGGCACGAATAGCCGCCGTAATGGAATGCGGGCTTGACGATATTGTTGAAATAAATGTTGATGAAACGAGGGAAACAAAATGAAGCTGAAAATTTTTTCGTTCTTCTCTGGCAGCGGGTTTCTTGATTTAGGCTTTGAAATGAACGGCTATACCATTGAACTGGTAAATGAGTTTTCTCCTGCTTTTATCAATGCCTATAAATATTCAAGGAAGAAAATGGGGCTTTCTGCTCCCAAATACGGATATAGCAATATAGATGTAAACGAATATTTAGGAGAACGCGCCGACGAATTGCGGGGGTATCTGACTGACGCAAGGAAAGACGGAAGTCTTGTGGGCTTTATCGGCGGTCCCCCTTGCCCTGATTTTTCCGTTGCGGGAAAGCAGCGCGGAAGAAATGGCGACAACGGCAAATTATCCCTGTCATACATAAACTTAATAATAGCCCAACAGCCCGATTTTTTCTTGTTTGAAAATGTCAAAGGGCTATGGAAAACCGCAAAGCACCGCGAGTTTTATGAAGAATTAAAAGAAATGTTGTCGAGTGCAGGCTATTATATGGCAGATCGCTTGACAAATGCTATTGAGTTTGGCGCACCGCAAGACCGTGACAGGATTTTATTGTTTGGAGTAAACAAGGCATTGTTCCCAAACAACAGCGAAAACCCCCTTGTTGCGTTTCCGTGGGAAAAATACACCGTTCATTCTCTTTCTGAAATCAAGGCAATACAATGGCCGGCAACAGCCCCATTTTCAGAAAACAGCGTATTGCCATGCCCCACAAATGTACCAAAGGAATTAACGGTACAGTATTGGTTTGAAAAAAACGATGTGGAAAACCACCCCAACGGGCATGATTGTTTTGTTCCGCGTTCCGGAATATCAAAAATGGTGTCTGTCGATGAAGGCGACGACTCAAAGAAATCATACAAAAGGCTGCACCGCTGGCGTTATTCGCCAACTGTTGCTTATGGGAACAACGAGGTTCATTTACACCCATATAAAGCAAGACGTTTAACCGTAGCAGAAGCCCTTGCGTTGCAATCCCTGCCGAAAGATTTTTGCCTGCCGCCCGAAATGTCTTTAACTGATAAATTCAAGACAACAGGAAACGGCGTCCCATTCATGCTTTCAAGCGGAATTGCAAAGACCATATTTGACTATATGAAAGGGGCGATAAAGTAATGGCAAAATATACCGCATATAATCTTGTTCGTGCAATTAGTTTGCTGCCGCGAAACACAAATTACAACTATGTTAATCCAAGAACCCCCGGTTTAATTCATATCGAAAATGTGAATTTGCCTGCCGGTCCTATACAGATAAAACGGTGGAACCCACGCAAAGGCGAAACGGCTGTCGGGGCAAGCGTAGAAAGCATTTCGTCTGAAATGATATGGCGAGTTGCAAATGCGGTAAATCCCGGAGAGCCGATAAATCTTGATAGGGTTTTAGGCGGTTCGTACAATACCCGTTCAGTTCTTGAAACCTTAATGGCTTTAACACCGGAGTTTTACTATTGTTACCCCGGTAGAATAAAGGATATTGACGGGCATTCGTCGATTGAACACGGGCATAAGCATTTAATATGGTTGCCTGACGAACCACATGAACAAGGCGTACTGGCAGAAAAGCAAGTGCCAAATATGGCAATCTCTGAAATACCGCTGCAATCAGTCACATACGACAATCTTATTCTGCCGGACAATATGACAGTAGGCGGAGATCTGAATATAGAAGTTGTTCGCAGGCACACGCAAATTCAAATAGCCCTGTATTTAATCGGTTTGCAGTTGGGGTATAGAACGTGGATAGCACAAAATGACAAGGGCATTATCTACAAAGACAAGCCGCTGATTGAACAGCCGGGTATAATTCCTGCATTGGGTTCTGAAAACATAATATCTGCTTTCCCCGGCGCGGAACCGTCTGCAAAATTCATTGATTGTATTTGGTTCCAAAATCACCGCTTTATGCCCGCTGTTATGGAAGTAGAACATACAACAGGGGTAACGTCCGGGCTTACAAGAATGAAAGGTTTACAAGACGCTATGCCTGCATTCAATACAAGGTATGTTATTGTTGCACCTGATAACGATCGTGAAAAAGTTGTTGAAGAAGCAAATCGCCCACAATTTCTTTCCCTTGACGCAAGGTATTTTTCCTATTCGTCTGTTGAAGAACTGTATTATATCTGCACACACAGAAATCTACACGGCGTAACACAAGAGTTCCTTGATTGCTACATGGAAAAGGTTTGTGTCAATTAAAATTTGTCGCAGTATCTTTTAGTATCGGCTTGTGGATTTAAGCGACAAATAAGCGACAAAACAGCATAGAGAAACGGCTAAAACCCTTGATTTATAAGGGATTTAGCCGTTTTTAATGTTCTCCTTTTCGAAATAGCACTCGATATTGTGTTCCTTCAGTTTTCTGATGGTAGATAGGGAATCAACGGTATTTCGAGCAAATCGGCTGACCGACTTGGTAATTATGAGGTCAATCTTTCCTGCCAAGGCATCGGCAATCATCTGATTGAAACCATTTCTGTGCTTGGTGTTGGTACGGGAACGACATGACAAGCTCATACGCCTTGTGTTCGTTTCCATCAGCATCAC
>OGDN01003298.1_pt1 | contig 17656 bp, 30 predicted proteins | sample 1570271 | NCBI WGS metagenome assembly OGDN01 (sample SAMEA4384481, study PRJEB24528) | human gut metagenome | reverse complement strand
ACATTTTCATTGCGTTTTGTGCCTGAGCGAAGCGAAAGGAATGGATATAATGATGTATCAAACCGTATTAATAGAAAATATTACTACTGAAAATGTAACTGAAAAAATAAATGCTAAACTTATAGAAATGGAAAAACAAAGCTACAAACTTGTAACTATGTCATTTTGGGGAGCTGAAAAAGTTATCTTGGTTTTCAAGAAGGGATTGAAAGGCAGTTTGCTGTGATGTATTAAATAGAATTTTAGTCACAGATAAAATCAAGAACAGCAAAATATCATATTTGGTATCTTTTGTAATTTTTTTGAAATGTCCGAGATTTGTAACAATTCAGGCTGAAATTCCTTGAATTTTGTTCTTTTCTCGGACATTTCTGTGACATTTGTATTTTATAATAGAGTCATCATAAAGAAAGGCAGAAAGGAGCTTATAGAATATGAGTATTTTACAGACAATCGATTTAAAAAAATATTATGGTACAGAACCGAATATTACAAAGGCACTGGATGGTGTGAATTTTTCAGTGGAAGAAGGTGAATTTGTAGCGGTAGTAGGCACTTCAGGTTCCGGAAAATCCACGATGCTTCATATGATGGGAGGTCTGGACACGCCTACCAGCGGAAGAGTTATTGTACGGGGAGAAGAACTGGCAAAGAAAAACGATGAAGAACTGACGATTTTCAGGAGAAGAAATATTGGTTTCATTTTCCAAAATTATAATCTGGTTCCGATTTTGAATGTTTATGAGAATATTGTCCTTCCGGTAGAACTGGATGGAGATACGGTAGATCAGGGATTTATGGACGAGGTGGTTCATATGCTGGCTCTGGAAGATAAACTAAAGAATATGCCGAATAACCTCTCAGGAGGACAGCAGCAGAGAGTTGCGATTGCAAGGGCTTTAGTTGCAAAGCCTGCGATTGTGCTTGCCGATGAACCTACCGGAGGGTGTAAGATAGTAGTATAAACAATCACAAAAAAATAATTTGAATATTTTTCTCATGGTCAACACGGATTTCACGGATGATTGACCGCCACAACTCACGCTTTTCGGGAATCGAAAAAGTATCATACACACTTTCAAAATCCATTTTCAAAAACTCCCTCAAATACGATAAATCCTTAACGGGGCGGGTCTCCTCTGCCTTTATTTTCTCAAGCTGAATCAGCAGCTTTTCACGGTCAACCTTGAACTCGTCCATTGTTATGAGGTCATTCAAATATAGGTCTTTCAATTTCTGCAATTTACCCTCTACACTCCGACGTTTCGCATCCGTGCGGAGGGCGGGCAGGTTGGCGACCTCATAGTCTGCGATGTACTTCTCCAGTTCCGGACGGATGCGGTCAAGCAACATCGCCTCAAGAGTTGATTCCATGACAATTTTGCGGTTCGGGCATCGGTGCAGGTTCACTCCCTGTCTGCATCGGTAGCAGCTATATTTGTATATTATCCGTGTACCGTCTGCACGAGGACGACCGCCGGAGCGTTGTTGACAACCGCTCATGACATGGTCACAGTCAGAGCACACGACGAGACCGCCGAAAATATAATCATGCTTTTTTCCGTCCTTGATGTTGATGGAGAGGAGACGTTGCACATCGTCAAAGAGGTCACGGTCAATGATTGCCGGACAATAATTTTCATTATCACGGAACACACCGACATATTTTGTATTTGTGAGCATGTTTTTGAGACTGGCAGCGGAACGAACCAGTCCGAACTCTCTCTCCATATAACGGAGAGTCTCACTCAAGTTCCCAGTTCTACGGTAAAATTGAAAAATAGACACAGCAGTCGGAGCGTCGTCATCCGGATGTAGATGCTTGTCAACAATGCTATATCCGAGCGGGGTCGAGCCGGAGAGCACTTCTCCGTTGTCAACCTTGTCATCGAACACACCGAGGATTCTGTCAGAATCGTTTTGAGCCTCTAACTCTGCCCATATCATAGAATTATTCACGAAAGCACGTCCGTGTGGTGTGGATGTGTCAAAATAGGGTTGTTCAATCGCAGTCCATGACACATTGTTTCGGTCAAGAATGTCCTGAGTGTTAAGATAGTGACGGAGATTTCTGAACCACCTGTCAAGGCGGGTGAAAATAATGAGGTCGATGCGACCGTCACGGACATCGTCGAGGAGACGTTGAAAATCGTCTCTCTTGAGTTTTTGTCCGGAGATTCCGTCATCAATGTATGTATCAACGAGAATCATGTTCTCGTGACTGTCAATATATCTCTGTCCGGTCGCAAGTTGGTCACGCATGGAATCGCCCTCTTTGACCTGTCGGTCGGTAGAGACACGAATATAAATTGCAACACGGAGGAGGATTTTTTCAACGGTGGCAGCAGTTTTCCGTCTCATTTTATCAACTCCAATCTGTAAAAAGGTATAAAAATAAAACCTATGCAAAAGCACGGTTTTATGATAAAATGAGGCTTGTGAGGGTTCATTTTATCACCGTGCATTTTGCGAGGTGAGAATGATTCTTTAAAAGGCGATTTCCATTGCAGTGGAGGTCGTCTTTTTTAATGTCTATTTTTCTTTGATTTCATACGATGCGGATTTGTAAACAGTTACAGCAGCATCGACGGAATCATTTTCATACTGAACAACCTCGACCGTATGCGTACCGACAGACAGTGCATCTCCGGACAGGTCAAGAGAGCCTTGAGAATCTCCGAGTTGCTCTTTTGTGGAAAGCATACCGTCAATATAAAGATAAGACAGAGAGCCTCCATTCATTCCCGATGTTTCATACCCTATTTGTTCAAGGGCAGTGTCAGCAGACACATACACGACGATGACGTTTCCATTCTCCGTGTTACCGCTTGCATTGACAAGCAGGAATGTTCCGTCACCAGTATCGGAATAAGAACCTCCGTCAAAGTCCCTTTCAGATGCAGCAGTCTCCGCAGGAGCATCCGCATCACTCTCCTCACTCTGAACAGCGGGAGCATCCGTTTGCGTTTGGGTGTCAGTGTCTTTTCCTCCACAGGCTACAAGGAACGAGCACCCAATAACACACATTACAATCAATAGTCTCTTTTTCATGATTACACCTCCATTATTTATCTGAATTTTGCACACTGTACACTTTCCTTGAAAGGAGGTGAACAGGATGCAGATTCGTTTGTGGGAAATGAGAACCGCAAAAGGGTTCACATTGATGCAGTTGGCGAAAAAATCCGGAATCGGAAAATCGACGCTCAACAACATCGAAAACGGAAAGGTGTCACCGACATTGTTTCAGCTTGAAATGATAGCGATTGCAATGAACGTGAAAATCACCGACCTGTTTGATTCCGAGTACAAATAAGAATAGTATAGCACAGCGAGACGTGATGTCGTGCATCCGGTCGAATATTTCCATAATCATGGAAATGCGAGCCGATTTTTCCACAATCATGGAAAAATGTGCTACTATGTACATCGGAAAGGGGTGGTGTTCCCTTGCATTACAAAGAGACTATCATTGAATTAGTCGGAAAGATACGGAGCGAAAGAACCCTCAAGAGGATATATAAATTCGTTCTGTATCTGTACACCCACGAGACTGGCAGTTGAAAAAGACTGTCAGTCTTTTTTTGATGCAAACATATCAATTATTCGCTGAAAAGCAGCGATGTCCTCGTCGCTTGCATACAGTAACGACTTAAAGAGGTTTTTCCTTGCCTCGTCCTCACCCGCCATGATGCGGTCAATTCTTTCAAAAAATTCGTCATCGCTCTCGACGAACATCTCACCCTCACCGGATGTCAACCATATATAGTCAACACCGTATTCACGACAGATTGATTTTGTCATTTGCTCTGTAAGACTGTTTTCGCCTTTTTCGATTTTAGATATAGCAGTTTTTCCGACACCAAGTTTTTCTCCGAACTTTTCGAGAGTAAGACCGAGAGACTTTCTGATTTCCTTTACTCGTTCACCTTGCGTCATCGTGTGTCACCTCCTTATTTTCTAAAGCATATCACGACAGAACACGAAAATCAATAAAAAAGTTGCTTAAAGGCACAAAAACATATTGACAAAGTGGATTTAAGGGATTATTATGTAGCTACAAGGCACAAACAGGAGGGAAAAGGTCATGATGAAACATGAATTTGAGGCACTTGCAAAAAGAGAAGTCACAGACGAGCAGTTCGAGGCAATCGAAAAGTTATACATGAGCAGCACACTCAATAAACAGGATTTTGTGAAAAGCATCCGTCCAATGCTGAAAACAATTCCAGAGCCGGAAAAGGAAAAGAACATCAAAAAAATGTGCGTGAGAGACCGGAGTGGATTTAGAAAGACACCAAACGAATGTTGGTATCACATCGAATACGTTGAACTGGTTGACGTTGATATAAAAACAGGAAAATTCATCATAAAGGCACTTGAGGACGAGGATTTCAATAAATTGTCGAACGAGGGGCGAGACTTAAATCTGAGTACGAGTTTTGATTTTGATTATTTGAATTGCATTGATACAGAGCACAAAGAAATCAGATTGACAGCATAAAGCAGCAGGGAGGCGAAAGCCTCCCGAAGAACAGGAGGAGGAACGATGAAAGAACAGACTTTATTTTCAGAGGAGGAGTTGGAAAGGGTAGAAACAGAGGAGGAGAGAAACCACCTCATTGAATGTGCAAAGGATAACAGCAAAATTGACATGAGATATTTTGACATCATGAAAAAGTATGAGTTGTTTGAGAAGTAGAGAGCCGAAACGGGGCAGCAGTCGCCCCGTCAGCGTCCGGATGGCGACCGACGCTCTGACGATGGCAAGCCGAAAGACAAAGTCAGCGATACCGTGAGAAACATGGCAGCGGGTGAACCTGCTAAAAAGTTCACAGTCGGACAACAGGTTTTTCTTGATTTTTTAAGGTGAAAAATCAAAACACGGTAGACATCGCCGGAAAGCAGGTGGACGGGATGAAAAGACCGAGAGAGCCACCAACAGGAGGAGAACGGATGCAGAAAAACAGGTATTTCAACGAGGGAAATGATTGCGATTTGTGCAAACACAAAATCATGACAGGGCGTGACGGTGACATTGAGGATTGCGAGCGGAGAGAATGGGGGATGTCATGCAGATTCGAGGAGCGTGACATTCGGGTTTGTCCGGTATGTAATAACGAGGTTGACCGTGAGGATATGAATTTCACACGGGATTGTCATGGAATCACTTTCAGACTGGTTTGCAATCGGTGTTATGAGAAACTCATGGAGAAAGGTTATGACGGGGAATATTACACCGATGCAGACGAGCAGATTGAGGATGACTATTGATAGAGCCGAAACGGGCAGCAGTCGCCCGTCTGCGTGGGATGACCGCTCACGCACTGACGAGGCAGGTCAAAGGCAAAGAGAAAGGAGCGACGCACATGGGAAAGAACGAGAGAAAGGAAATCATTGCAAGTATGACAGAAAGGTTCATGGGCATTGATGATGTCAGAGAAAAGAGCATGGCTGCATTGTGCATGTCGGCATACGCAGAGGGCAAAGCTGCCGGAGCACAGGAGGAGCGTCAGAAATGGGAGCAGAGAAAAGAGCAGATTGCGACAGCATGAGCAGGAAAAGACCGGAGGAGGAGCAGCGGTGAGCGAGGAGAATATCAAGAAATTTTATGAGACAATCGCCCGCATTATCTCCGAGCGGGAGCAGATAAAAGTGACGGTGAAAGTCTCAAGAAAGCAGGAGGCAGCAGAGCCATGTTTGAACTGAATCAGCTTTACAACATGGACTGCATGACTGCGATGCGGGAGATTCCGGACAAGTTTTTTGAACTGGCAATCTGCGACCCGCCATATGGGATAGGAATTGACGGGCAAAAGCTGAACATCAACAAGAAGAACCCGAAACACACCCGCAAAGAACACACACGAAAGAACTGGGATGATGCAATTCCTCCGGAGGAGTATTTCAGAGAACTGGAGCGGATTTCGGTCAATCAGATTCTATGGGGTGGGAATTATTTTGTGGAACACCTCACACGGGGAACAAAAGGGTGGATTGTTTGGGATAAGGGTCAGCACGGTTTGACGATGTCGGATTGTGAACTTGCCTATACATCGTTTGATGTTCCGACACGCATTGTCGTCATGAACAGGGTGGAACTTTTGAAAGACGGAACATTTCACCCGACGCAGAAACCCGTGAAACTCTATGAGTGGGTTATATCACGATATGCGAAAGAGGGAGACAAGATTCTTGATACTCATGCAGGGAGTGGAGCGTGTCTCATTGCTGCACACCGGACACAACATGAGTTTTTAGGGTTTGAGATAGATGCAGATTATTTTCAGAAAGCATCGGAGCGAATAAAGGCAGAACAGGCACAAATGACCATCTTCGATTTTATCGGGGGGGGTATGAGAGGAGACGAGAGCAGCGAAAATCGGGTTGATAGATGTAGACGGTCACAATTTCCCGAACATTCCATTGATGAAACTATCTGCGTGGCATAAGCAGCAGGGGGATTCAGTCGAATGGTACGAGCCTCTTTTCAGCGGACACATGGATGTGGTTTACATGTCAAAAGTTTTCAGTTTTACTCCCGATTATCAATTTTGTATTGATGCGGATGCAGTGATTCGAGGAGGGAGCGGGTATTGTATCGAACTGAAAAACGGACTGGAGGTCTATCATTCGGAGCGTGATTCGCAATTACATCCGGAGGTAGAACATATATATCCGGACTATTCAATATATCCGGAATTAACAAAAGATAAAGCGTTCGGGTATATGAGCAGAGGATGTCCGAGAGGATGTGGATTCTGTCATGTTGGAGCAAAAGAGGGGAAATGTGCATATAAAGTCGCAGACCTGTCCGAGTTTTGGAATGGTCAAAAAAACATTATTCTTTTAGACCCGAACCCGACCGCATGTGCAGAATGGCGGGATATATTGCAGCAGCTTATTGATTCCGGTTCATGGGTAGATTTTACGCAGGGGGTTGACATCCGGACGTTGACAGACGAAAAGACCCTCATGCTAAAGCAGATAAAAACAAAGAACATACATTTTGCGTGGGATAGATACGAGGACAAGGACATCGTTGTTCCAAAGTTTAAGCGATTCAAAGAAATCACCGGATGGGATAAAAGGAAAATGACGGTGTATGTTTTGACAAACTATGACACGACGCATCAGCAAGACCTTGAAAGGGTGTACATACTCAAGGAACTGGGATTCAATCCGGACATCCGGATATATAACAAGCAATCACTTCCAAAAGGGCACATCACAAAGAAATTACAGAGATGGGTCAACAATCGGATAGCGTTCAATGCTTGCGAAAAATTTGAGGACTACGACGAAAGGAGACGAGGGAAGAAATGAAACTGGTCTATATATGTTCACCGTACAGAGCAGCAGACGAGGAGACGTTGCAGCGTAACATCGACTATGCGAGGGAATTGACACGGGAGATTTTATTGCAGGGTGAGACAGCAGTCACACCTCATTTGTACATGACACAGTGCTTGAATGAGGCAGACGAGGCAGAGAGAAAGTGCGGACTGGCAGCAGGACAGGCAATCGTTGAGAAATGCGAAACAATGCTTGTCGGTCGCAGGTTCGGGATTTCAGAGGGAATGGCAGGAGAAATCGGCAGGGCAAAAGAAAAAGGTATCTGCATCCAGTATCACGATTGAGGAGGCAGCAGGGCAAAAAGAAAGGACACCGTTGCAGCGGTGTCCGGTTTGACTGATTGTGTCAGTCGCTAAAACCTATAAATAGTATAGCAAATCTGACACAAGAAAGCAACAAGAAAAAGCGGGAAAAACCCGTATTTTCAAGGGGTTTTAGACCTCATTCCCGACCTTGTAATAGATAGTAACAACTCAACGACAGGGTCAGAGGGAGGAAATAAGAGGCAGCAGGAGGAACAGTGTCAGAATGGCGAAAAAGGGAAAGGGCAGCAGGAGAAAGAGAGGGATGGTGTTCATCCCTTATGACTATGAGGCAGCATATAACAAGCAGCTTGAGCAGCTACATGAATGGTTCATTGAGCAGATGTTCAAGCAGGGGAAAAAGGTTGTGTATGCCCTCAAAGAGATAAAGGCAGGGGAGCAGTTCGAGGTTGAAATATATCCGCAGTTCACGAACATGGATGACGTACCTCCGGAGGGTCGGAGCATTAAAAAAGACAATGACAAGGCTCAAAGGAATCTGAACGATAAGAACGCACGGAAATATGTTGAGCGTCTTATAAACGAGAATTTCACAGATAAAGATTTGTGGATAACTCTCACATACGATGACGAGCACCTCCCACCGGACGGAGACATCGACGCAGCAATCAAGAACATGCAAAGGTTCATTCGTCGGGTTAATTATCAGAGAAAGAAAAGAGGTCTCCCGAACGCAAAATATGTCTATGTGACGGAGTACAACCCGAACGAGGAAATACGGTGGCATCATCACATTGTCATGGACGGTCAGATGGATATGGATGCAGTCGAGGCATGTTGGAAACAGAGCAGCAGGAACGAGGTGCGGAGGCTACAAAAGGACGAAAACGGTCTCTCCGGAATGGCAAACTATATCGTCAAGGAAAAGCAGAGGGTGAAATCGGAAAAACGGTGGAACTCCTCTCAAGGACTGAAAGACCCCGACATCCGTGTGGTTCATTCAAAGCAACCGGAAAAGGCAAAGGGCAGCTATAAGAAAATAGCAACCTATGTCGAGGAGATGCGGAAAGGTCACGAGCAGGTCAAAGAACAGATGAAAAAGTGGTATCCGGATTTCGATTTCACGGATGCGGGAATCTATTACAACGATTTCAACAGCATGTTCTATATACGGGCGAGATTAAGAAAGAGGAGGAAAAGCGAGGATGACGAGGCGGGAATGGAAACGTCAGAAAAAGAAAAGGCAAAGGAAACGCAGGATATTTTTAACGGTGATGTCGGTGCTTGTGGTTGTTATGACCGCATGTGTGATTGACAGAGTGATGCTTTTCGGGAGCATCTGGCAGCAGGACGCACAGAAAGAGTTCTTTGCAGGTATGACAGTAGCAGAGAGGCAGCGGGAGGAATCCGGACAAAATGCAATGCTTGAGAGCGTCAGAGCCTACACAGAGACACAAGGGCAGCAGGACGAGCCGGACAAGTATGCAGTATTTGACACGATGTCCGCTGACTGGGGAGGAGAAAACGATGGTTTTGTCTATCATGCAATACCGGAGGAGTTTGAGGACACAGGCGGGTATTTTCCGGAGAAAATGCAGTGCTACACATGCATATTGTGCAAGCAGTACGGAGTTGATTATTCCCTCGTTGTGGCACTGATTGAACGTGAATCCGGTTATGTATTCGATAAGGTCGGAGACGACGGAAACAGCATCGGTTATATGCAGATTTATGAATCGGCACATACAGACCGGATGGAGAGGCTAAACTGCACGAGCATCAAAAACCCGTATCAGAATGTGATGGTCGGGATTGACTTCCTTGCAGAACTCATTGAGAAATACGGAACAGTGCAGGATGCTCTTGCAGCTTATAACTACGGAGAGCGGGGAGCAAGGGAGCATTTGTGGAACAAAGGAATCTATGTCTATTCCTACAATGAGGGAATCATGAACAGGGCGAGGGAACTGGAGGAGGAATGGAACATTGAAAGGACTGATTGACAGAATCCGGCACATGTTGAGGGTCAAGGATTGCAGACACGTTTGTCTGTTCTGCGAGTATTTCAGCAGGTGTAAAGAAGAATATGAGGCAGAGGCAGCGGGAGGAGGTGAGAGCGATGAACATGAGAAATGCAATGAGGAGTGAGGACACGGAGCAGATTGCAGTCATCCAGTGGACGCAGTACAACATGAACCACCATCCGGAATTGAAATGGCTGCATCATATCCCGAACGGAGGCAGCAGGAACAGACTTGAGGCGGTCAAACTCAAACAGATGGGTGTCAAGGCGGGTGTTTCTGATTTGTGCCTACCATACCCGAAAGGGATATATTGCGGACTGTACATTGAAATGAAATTTGGGAGCAACAGGCAGCAGGACACACAGAAAGAGTTCCTTGCAGATATGGCAGCAGCAGGACATTTTGTTGCAACCTGCTATTCCGCAGAGGAGGCAATCAGCATCATCACGGAATATCTGAACTTGAAAGATGCGACATTCGGTGATTCGTATGCGGAGTTTTTGGAACAATTCGGATGTAAACCGGAGGAGGTCGGGCAGAAAATGAAAATCCCGAACAACAGCATCCTCAAAGACGGGAAAGTCAAGGGAGGTGCAAAGCGGTGACAGTCGGAGAGTTTTTTGAAACAATCGAAAATCCGGACAGAGTGAGGATTGTGCAGCAGGGCGAGGACGTGTTTGTCGGGTATTTAGGGATGTTGAAATCTGACACGAAAGTATTTGACAAAATCAAAGACGAGACAGTGAGCAAATTCCGAGCAGTTCCGGAGATACGTCACAGACGATGGAAAGAACTGAACCTCATGAGACCGCTTGAGCCGGACGAGACACCGGACTATTGTTTCAGCGATTTGGAAATGAAACTATATTACACAATCTATGTATAGCAGGAGGTGAGCGGGTCATGAAAAAGGTTTTACTGGCAGCAGGTGTCATCATACTGGGAGCGTTCTTTTCGTTCGGGTATTTGCTTTATAAGGTCGGAGAGGAAATGACAACCATGCACCGATGCGGATGTCGTACAAGAGATTATTAAAACAAGAGGATAACAGGAGGAAACAACATGAAAATTATTGCAGTAATGTCACCGAAAGGTGGAATCGGGAAAACAACAACGTCGGATTCAATCGCCTATATGTTAGGACAGGAGCAGGGGAAAAGCGTCCTCGTGCTTGACGGAGACCCACAGGGAGACACATCAAAGACGTTCGGTCGGTATGAGCCGGAGGGAATCGGAATGAGTGAACTGCTTGAACATCATCAGAACGTCGGTGGAAGATACCGGACAACGGAACTCATACAGTCAACGGAGTATGACCACATTGACATTATTCCGGCGAACGGGTATCTCATGCGAACCGACATGAACCTTTTACTCAAGCAGGAGGAGAACCAAGTCACGAGGCTGCGGGATGCACTGGCAGAGGTAGCGGTCGCATACGACTATTGCGTGTGTGATTGCGGTCGTCTCCTCGACATGGTTGTCATCAACATTCTACTGGCAGCAGAACTCGTCATTGCACCCGTGAAAGTCGGGGGATTTGAAAACGAGGCGATTCACAATTTGCAGGAGCAGGTGGACGACCTGCGGGAAATCAATCCGGAACTCCGCATCAAAGGACTTGTGACGATGCGACAGAAAAACAAGACATCGCTTGAGTTCGAGGAGTGGATGAAAGACAGTTCCGGTTTTGACATGTTCGTCACGTCTGTTCGTCGGTCTATTGTAGCAGAAAAGGCATCCATGAGGATGCAACCACTCCCGCAGTTTTCAAAGAACTGTATCGTGTCACAGGACTATCGGAATGTGGTTCATGAGTTATTAAGGGAACTGGAGGGATAAGACATGAAGAAAATCGAGGGAACAGCGACAATCAGCATCGAGCAGCTTGACGATTTGAGGCAGCAGGAGGAATTTTTCTCAAATATGCAGAGGGATGTCAAAGGTTTAATAAAAAATATTGACACAGAGGAGTACGACAAGCGGGCAAAACAGATTGATGACATAGGAGATATGCCGGACGAGGAATTTGACAAGTTGATAAAAGAGGCAGAGGGAGCATTGCGGGTTGTGGTATCTGAAAGGTCACTCCGGAAATTGATTCATGAGTACATAGACGACGAAAAGAGTGAGCAGCGTTATATACTCTCTGAAATGACGGAGGAGGAATTCGCAAAGATTCCATTGATTTTAGAATCAACACAGAGACAGGAGCAGACCGGAGGGCAGCAGGACAGGAGTGTTTGTGAAATGTGTGAGGCATACATGGCAGATGCAGAGTGCGACATGAAAGAGGAGTGTCCGGCAGCGGGTATCGTGAAACGTCTGAAAGAGGCAGAGGAGACAATCAAAGCAAAAGAGAAAATCATCAAAGAGCGTGACAAGACAATCCGTGAACTCAAGAAAAAACTGTCAGATTCAGAACTCAAACGGTCATATATGATAGACCCTATGGCAATAGGCGACCGTCATGAGATGGGAGGCTAAAACGAATGAAATATAAACCTTGTGATTGTTGCGGAGGAGAAGTGATTGACGGAAAACCGCACTTTATTCCTTTAGGAACAGACAGTGTATTGAAAATAATCGACCAAGAATGTGTGAATTGCGGATGTGTAATTATAGGGGAAAATCAAAGAACAGAAATCATCAAAAACAGAGACGCTCATGATGCGTTAATCAAGGCGATGGAGAACAGATTCAGAAAGGAGAATCAACATGAGTAAAATAATAAGCACAGCACCGTGTCGGTTTTGCGGACAGATGGTGCAGCTTGACACCGAGGAGAAGTTGACACAGCCACAGGCAGAGGAACAGGCGACAATGTCCTGCACATGTGCGGAGGCGGTCGAGTATCAGAAAGAGAAACAGAGGAAAGAAAAGGCGATGAAAAACGTCTCCGTCCTATTCGGGGAGGATGCAGCACCCGAAAAGAGAGCCGGAGAGGGCATTGTGAACATTCTGCGGGCAGCAGTCGAGGAAATTTACACCGGAGGACTTGCAAAAGTCACTTTGAACCTCCGAGGGGGGGGTCAAAGCCTCAATTTCGCAGAATAGCAAAGGCGAGATAAACGTCGAGCGGACAGAGACAAAGAAACAGAAGTTGACGGAATAGAGGGGAGCGGGCATGGATAAAAGACCGAGGAGACAGGACGGGTCATTGTATCAGTCATGCGAGGAGTGCAAAATCGAGCCGGACAGGTGCAAAGGATTCTGTATATTTCAGAGATTAGAGAAAGAGGCAGAGCGAGAGAAAAAGAGGGTGATGGAATGTGACGGAGCGGGAAATCTGCATCATGTACCGAGAGGCAAAGAACCAAAACACACAAATTCAGATACTTGCAGACTTGAGCAGCATGAGCAAGATTGAAATAATCAAGATTTTAGTGAGAAACGGTGAAAAACTTCCCTCTCGTGCAATCAATCAGCTATACAAACGGTTAGACACTTTAGCAGCTCAAATCTCCGAGCGTGAAAAGGAATATCGGGAAATAGTGCAAGCATTGAACGGTGGGAAGAAATAAGCAGGAGGAAAGAAGATGGCGACAGGATATAGCGTCATGGACGCATTAAACAAAAACAGCAAGGCGGGGATTGACGAATCACCGAGGGCAAGATTCCGGACAAAGGACATTTCGATTTTCAAGATGTACCGGAACAAGTTGAATTTTTATGATTTAGCAGATATTGAGGAACTTGCGGGAGACATTCTCATGTATGGTCTCAAACAGAATCTTGAGGTTGTATATGAGCCGAACGAGCAGGGTGAATATAGGATTGTAGCAGGTGAGAGACGGTGGCTTGCACTCAAACACCTTGTCGGGCAGGGGTACAAAGATTTTGAGATTGCCACTTGCAAACTGACGACACCGCAGGACGAGGACGAGGAGCAGGTTGAAATCATCATTGCAAACGCATACCGGACAAAGTCAGTGAAAGACATTATCGAGGAGGAGCAGCGGTTGAAAGCGTGTCTCGAACGCATGAAAGCGGACGGGAAGAAAATCAAGGGGTATGACCTCAAAACGGGTCGCCTCCGTGATGTCATTTCCTCAATGCTCAAGATGTCAAAGACGAAAATCGCACAGGTGGAGAGTATCAGCAACAATTTGATTCCGGAGTTCAGAGAGGAACTCAACAAAGAGCGTCTCACGTTCTCAGCTGCTTATGAGTTGAGCGGGATGTCAGCAGAAAAGCAGCAGGAGGCACTTGAGAAGTACAAAGAGACTGGAGAACTGTCATATACACAGATTAAAGACATGAAGTCGGACGGGCAGCAGGAAAAAGAGGCAGCAGGGCAGCAGGAGGACGTGTCGCAATCTGACATCGGTATGAATCCACCGGAGGAGTTAGAGACAGAGGGAGAGAACTGGGAGCGGACAGCATCGGGAGCGTATGTCGGTGTTGATATGGCAACAGGTGAAGAATATCAAACACCGCATCCGGAGGGAATCACATCACTCTGCTATTCCTGCACGGAATACGAGACATGTAATGTCAAGACCGGAACATGTACGAAGTGCGACCAGTACAAGAACAGAGGGGAGGCATACAAGACCGAGGAGCAGCGATATTCGGAGGAGCAGGACAGAATCGACAAAGAAACCGCAAAGAAACTCCGTGAGCGTGAGGACGAGGAACGGATGAAGAATCTCCCGTCAGAAACGCAAGAGAACGGTCAGAAAGTGCATCGCATTAAACTGGGAGCGTCATTTTTCGGGGAGGTCGAAAGAGGTGAAAAGACGTTTGAACTCCGCAAGAATGACCGTGACTACAAAAAGGGCGACATTCTTGAAATGATGGAGTTTAAGGACGGAAAGAACACCGGACGCACGGTCAGAGTTCTCGTGACATACATACTCACAGAGTTCGCCGGACTTGAGGAGGGATATTGCATCATGGCGACATGTCTCTTGAATGAGAACGGTGAGCCACTTGAGCGGGCAGACATCAAACAGATTTGTGCAGACATCAGAGCGAACGGTGATGGGTACATCGAGGGCGGTGACGAATACATCATGATTGACAATGCAGTCGGAATCATCGAGGGAGGTGGCATTGAATGATGAAAAGAAAGATGTTTTATTCGGTAGTGCAGGAAAACAATATTGTCGGACTTAGAAAACAAGACGGATATGAGATAGCGGTTGACGGAATAAAATTCAATGCTTATAAGAGCATGATTGATGGCAGAGTGTATATATTAGACCCGAAAAACGGAATTGCAGTTTTTGTATATAGCGATGACACGGACGTTTTACCACATCACGACCTCGTCGAAAAAGCAAAAGATGAATTTGTAAAAAGAGGAGTTTTTGAAAGATGGAAAGAAAAATGTGACATGGAGAGTTATCAGTTGACAAATAAAATGTTCAACGCATACAAGAAAGCGGAATCGTTGCGGGAAAGGCAAAAAGAACTTGTGCAAAGAGAAATCGAGGAGAACAGGAGGCAGCAGGACAATGGATGATATTAAACGAGGAGAAATCTTCTACATCGCACGAGGGGGGGGCGACAAGTGGGAGTGAGCAATTTGCAGACAGACCCGCAGTTGTTGTCAGCAACGACGAGAACAACAAACATTCGGGAGTGGTTGAGGTCGTATATTTAACAACAGCACCGAAAACAGACCTCCCGACACATGTGATAATTCGCAGCACAGGGAGAACATCAACGGTATTGTGCGAGCAGGTCACATCGGTGTCGGTTGACCGTGTGAACAATTACATCGGGCAGGTGTCGGAGCAGGAAATGAAGAACATCGACATCGCTCTCATGATTTCACTTGCAATCGGTGAGGACACGAAGTCGTCAAAAGCATACCGTGAGGAACGCATGAGACAGCAGGAGGAGATTGAAAGGCTCAAAACAGAGAATGAGACGTTGAAAGCGAAAAAAGCTGAATGTGGGGCGAATACAGAGCCACACGAGCAGGTCATGACATCGTCGGACGCTATTGTCAAATTAGAGACAGAGCGTGACACATACAAGGCATTATATGAGCAGCTATTTGAGAGATTATTGAACGGAGGCAGCAGGGTATGAATAAAAGCAGTTTAAAGGCAGTATTTATCAATGCAAAAGCAGCAGGGGCAAAATATATCGGGGTAAAGATTGAAACCGAGGGCAGCAGTGAGCCGGAAATCATCATAAACCCACAGGGGAATTTTGATGCAAAGTTCGATTATTACATGAACGCATACGATGACGAACTGGTGTTGATTTCTGCAAAAGGAAAGAAAGACATCAGAATCACCGGAGCAGCACACGGAAATTCGTTCGAGGACATCCAGTCGCAGCTTTTAGGAGAAATTGCGAAAGGGTGGAAACGTCAGATTGCGGATGCAATAGACAGAGTGGTTGACAAGACACTCAAAGAGACACCTCCGGAGAATGAGGAGGAACGTCTGCAATGCGAGGGTGCGAGGGAGGCAATCAAAGGGATGTTCCTCAATGAAAGCCGGACAGCAGCGGAGGCGAGGTTCATTTCAGAGAATATCGGGAAATATGAGGAGATATTCGAGACTTGCATGAATGGTGATGACCTTGCGTTCAAAAAAGGACTGGTCGAGTTGCAGCGGTTACAGAACGAGGCTATTTTGCGGGAGGAGTGCAATGAATAAGGTCATTTTGATGGGTCGTTTGACAAGAGACCCCGATGTCAGATACACACAGAGGAACAGTTCACAGGAGCAGACCTGCATCGCACGTTATACACTGGCAGTTGACCGGAGATTCAAAAGAGATGGCGAACAGTCAGCAGATTTCATCGGATGCGTTGCATTTGGACGGGATGCGGAGTTTGCGGAAAAGTATTTCAGACAGGGAACAAAAATTGTCATCACCGGACGGATTCAAACGGGTTCATATACGAACAGAGACGGTCAAAAGGTCTACACGACCGACATTGTCATCGAGGAACAGGAATTTGCGGAGAGTAAAAAGGCAGCAGGGCAGCAGGACGCACAAAACACAGCATATTCGGAAAACGGAGACGGATTCATGAACATTCCGGACGGGATAGACGAAGAACTCCCTTTCAGTTAGGGGAGAGGGTGGGTTGTGACATGAGATTTGCCGAAAAGGTGAAAAACATCATTTCAAAGCTGCGGGCAGCGGGAAAAACAGAGAAAGAAATCTCTGAAATCGTAAAACAGGCAGCAGACGCAGCGACAGTCATCAAAAATCCGGAAATCAAGCAGATTCCGGAAATCAGAATCAGAGCAGACACCGAAAACCTGCAAAACGCTCTCAAGCGGGTTGGAATATCCGCAAAAGAGGCTCTATCAGCATTTGAGGCACTTTATAAGGTCAGAGAGCCGGAGCGGTCAAATAACTGGAGGAAATATCACGGTTTACCTCTGAAAAGGCGGGGAGGAAAGAGAAGTGGAAGAAAAAAAGGAAATGACCGCACTACAAAAAACACAGATGTATCTTGAGAACTATCGGGAGATGGAGCGGTATATCAAGGATGCAATATCAGAGGTGTCACAGATTGACGACATATCAAGATACAATATATCAGCAGAGAGAGCATTTTTGCAGTCTATCAGAGAATGTCGAGCGGAGACCGTGATTCTGTTCGAGCACATGAACAAAGCATTGCAATCCTTGAAAGAGGATGCAGAGGCAGCAGGTGAGGGGTACAAATACGACGTACTTGAGATGGTATATATCAAGGGCATGTCATACGAGGACGTGACACGGGAGACCGGATGCGGAAAGAACTCACCGAAAAAGTGGTGCAAGGCTATGATTCCGAAACTGTCAATCAAATTATTCGGGGCGAAAGCATTAGACAACACCTCAATTTGCAGCGAAAATAAAAACAATTTGAACAAAACGGGGTGAAAAGCGGGTGAAAACAGGGTGAAAATGGGGGTCAAAAGTGGGTGAACACAAGGGGAATTAAACGTGTTAATATGATAGCGTGAACAGTTGAGACGAGCGATTGCAGTGATGCAGTCGCTTTTTTCTTGCCTGTTTGCCCTCCTGTTATATGCGGGCAGCAGG
>OGDN01003291.1_pt1 | contig 17719 bp, 13 predicted proteins | sample 1570271 | NCBI WGS metagenome assembly OGDN01 (sample SAMEA4384481, study PRJEB24528) | human gut metagenome | reverse complement strand
ACCTGATTATGTTCTACGACTCCAACGATATTCAGCTTTCTACAGAAACGAAAGATGTAACGGTTGAAGATACCGCCATGAAATATGAAGCATGGGGATGGAATGTACTCAGCATCAATGGTAATGATCCGGACGAAATCCGTGCAGCTATCAAAGAAGCGCAGGCTGAAAAAGAACGTCCGACACTGATTATCGGTAAAACGGTAATGGGCAAAGGCGCACGTAAGGCAGACGGCAGCAGCTATGAAGCTAACTGTGCTACTCACGGTGCTCCGCTCGGTGGCGACGCTTATGTAAATACAATCAAGAATTTGGGCGGTGATCCTACCAATCCGTTCGTAATTTTCCCGGAAGTTGCCGAACTGTATGCTAAACGCGCGGCTGAATTAAAAGAAATCGTAGCTGAAAGATATGCAGCAAAAGCCGAATGGGCTAAAGCCAATCCGGAACAGGCAGCTAAGCTGGAATTATTCTTCTCAGGCAAAGCTCCGAAAATAGACTGGACTGCTATCGAACAAAAAGCAGGTACTGCTACTCGTGCTGCTTCTGCAACCGTTCTGGGAGCTCTTGCCACACAAGTAGAAAATATGATCGTTGCTTCTGCCGACCTTTCCAACTCTGACAAGACTGACGGTTTCCTTAAGAAAACTCATTCTTTCAAAAAAGGTGATTTCAGCGGTGCATTCTTCCAAGCCGGTGTATCCGAATTATCGATGGCTTGTATCTGCATCGGTATGTCACTCCACGGTGGTGTGATCGCTGCTTGCGGTACTTTCTTCGTATTCTCCGATTATATGAAACCTGCTATACGTATGGCTGCCTTGATGGAACAACCTGTGAAATTTATCTGGACTCACGATGCATTCCGCGTAGGTGAAGATGGTCCTACTCATGAACCGGTAGAACAGGAAGCTCAAATCCGCCTGATGGAAAAGCTGAAAAATCATAAGGGACACAACTCTATGCTGGTACTTCGTCCGGCTGATGCAGAAGAAACAACTATTGCATGGAAACTTGCAATGGAAAATATGTCTACCCCTACAGGCTTGATCTTCTCTCGTCAGAATATCGCCAACCTGCCTGTTGGAACTGATTACGAACAAGCAGCTAAGGGCGCTTATATCGTAGCCGGTTCTGATGAAAATCCGGATGTGATTCTGGTAGCTTCAGGTTCCGAAGTATCTACTTTGGTTGCCGGCACGGAACTGCTTCGCAAAGATGGTGTGAAAGTTCGTATCGTATCTGCTCCATCAGAAGGTCTGTTCCGCAGCCAGTCTAAAGAATATCAGGAATCTATTCTTCCGGCTGACGCTAAGATTTTCGGTCTTACTGCCGGTCTGCCTGTTACTCTTCAAGGTTTGGTAGGTTGCCACGGTAAAGTTTGGGGATTGGAGTCTTTCGGTTTCTCTGCTCCTTACACAGTATTGGATGAAAAACTTGGTTTTACTGCCGAGAACGTATATAACCAGGTAAAAGCAATGATTTAATGAAAACAATCGGATTAGCATGCGACCATGCCGGTTTTGAACTGAAAGAATATGTTCGCGGCTGGCTGGAAGTAAAAGGCTGGGCTTACAAAGATTTCGGAACTAATTCTACCGCAAGTGTAGATTATCCGGATTATGCTCATCCGCTGGCTATCGCAGTAGAATCGGGCGAATGTTATCCCGGTATTGCAATCTGCGGCAGTGGAAACGGAATCAACATGACTCTGAACAAGCATCAGGGAATACGTGCTGCTCTTTGCTGGAATGCAGAGATTGCACACTTGGCCCGTCAACATAATGACGCCAATATTCTTGTGATGCCGGGACGCTTTATCAGCACAGAAGAAGCGGACATGATACTGACTGAATTCTTCTCGACACAGTTTGAAGGAGGCCGTCATCAGAATCGTATTGATAAGATTCCTGTTAAATAAAGCCTAATAACAATTTAAATATAGATAAAGCTGTTCTTCTTTCTCGGAGAACAGCTTTATTTGTAGATACTGATTACAAAAGAGCGATTGCATCGTCTTATTATATGACGAAGTTAAAAACAGAAGTTATGGGCAAACTGAATATGAAAGACTGGATCGACCAAACGATCCAGAATAAAAAAACGATCGCAATTCCTATCATGACACATCCGGGCATTGAGCTTATCGGAAAGAGTGTCCATGATGCAGTAACAAACGGACAAGTCCATTATGAAGCGATTAAGGCACTCTGTGATAAATATCCTACCGCTGCTGCAACAGTTATCATGGATTTAACAGTGGAAGCAGAGGCATTCGGAGCGGAAATCGTATTTCCGGAGAATGAAGTTCCAAGTGTATCCGGTCGATTGCTGACAGACGAAACAGCTATTGAGGCATTGGAAATACCGGCACTGAATAAAGGACGCATCGCACAATACCTTAAAGCGAATATGCTGACTGCAAGAAATATAACAGATCGTCCGGTATTTGCAGGCTGCATCGGTCCTTATTCATTAGCGGGACGATTGTATGATATGTCCGAAATCATGATGCTGATTTATATCAATCCCGAAGCAGCCAATACTTTACTACGAAAATGTACCGATTTCATTATCCGTTATTGCATGGCTCTAAAAGCAACCGGAGTAAACGGAGTTGTGATGGCGGAACCTGCTGCCGGATTGTTATCCAACGAAGATTGCCTGCAATATTCTTCTGTATTCGTTAAAGAGATAGTAGAGAAAGTACAGGATGATCATTTCACCGTTGTACTTCATAATTGCGGAAATACCGGAAATTGTACGCAAGCTATGGTATATACCGGTGCTGCAGCCTATCATTTCGGTAATAAAATCAAAATGGAGGAAGCATTAAAAGAAGTTCCTGTTCATGCTCTTGCGATGGGTAATCTTGACCCGGTCAGTCTCTTCAAGATGTCAAGTCCCGAGGAAATGAGACAAGCAACTCTTCAACTTCTGGAAGCTACCAGCGCACATCCAAACTTCGTCTTATCGAGTGGTTGCGATGTGCCACCCTATACACCATTAGCCAATATAGACGCCTTTTATGCTGCATTGGAAGAATTCAATGCAATGCGGAATTAGCCTATAATCCGGCTAATGCTATTTAACAATGTTTGAACAAGAACTCACTTATCAAGACTTACATATCCCATCGTCCGAAATTTATGAAGCGATGGGATACAAAGATTCTATACCGGACCCAATGGTGATAGAAGAAACTCATACGTTGCTAAAACGCGTCATCCCCCGGCTTCGTCCACGATACACTTTCTTTCTTACGGAAGGTACGGTTGATACAGAGAAAGAATCCCTGCATACGCATGATACCGTTTTCTCTATCGGTAAAACCATCGCCCGTCAATTAAGAGGTTCAGAAGCTTTTGCTTTTTTTGCAGCTACTGCCGGAATAGAGTTTGAGGAATTCCAGCATACTTTGCAACAAGAAGGAGATATGGTCAAAATATACATCGCAGATTCATTAGGAAGCGTCATCGCAGAAAAGACAGCTGATTGTATGGAAGTCGCTTTAGCGGAATATATACAGAGCAAGAACTGGAAACACACCAACCGATATAGTCCGGGCTACTGTGGATGGCACGTTTCGGAACAACAAAAACTGTTTCCATTGTTTCCCGTCGCTTCTCCTTGCGGCATTCGGTTAACAGATTCCAGCCTCATGATACCTATCAAATCTGTCAGCGGTGTAATCGGTGTAGGTACTGATGTCCGCAAGCTTGAGTATACTTGCGGACTGTGCACCTACGAAAACTGTTATCGTAAAAGAAAACACCAATAAAGCTATTATTCTTTACCGAATGATTCATCCTTTACCGGAGAATTCTTCTTTAATGACCATTAAAAAAGATATAAAGCCCTATCATAGTCACGATAAGCAATGCCCATAAGACAAGTACTATCCGGGCAGGCTTTGCTTCTATCTTCTCCATATTCAATATCTCAGCCTGAGGGGTTTTATCCAATAGACTGATAACCATCATTCCTATCCCGATAATAACAAACAGATAGAAAGACAATAACATAAAATGGGGCCACGCAGTATACTGGTCGGCAGGAAATACCCATAGATACAACACACCTACTCCGATACTGAATACCGTACCAACTGTGAGGGCTGCATTAGCAGCCAAAGTAGTCGTACGCTTCCAGAAAACACCAAAAAGGAAAACCGCTGCCATCGGAGGTGCAATGAACCCCAATACAGACTGGAAAACATTAAATAAATTCAATCCATGAATGCTGTCAATGGCTATCGTTATAATCACCGATATCAGCGCACCGGCTACCGTCACTATCTGGCCGACCCGAATGGTCTCCTTTTGCCCGGCCTGTGGTCTGATCTTCTTCACATAAATATCCATCGTAAACACAGTACTCAAAGCATTCAGTGCCGACCCGATAGTACTGACAAGAGCAGCTGTCAATACAGCCAATACCAACCCGACCATTCCAACAGGGAATAAATGAGTTACCATAGTCATATACGCCTCATCGGGGTTCTCTAACTGCGGAAACAAAGCCAGACAGATGATACCCGGAAGAATATAAAGAGGAACATCCAATATTTTCAGCCAACCGGTAAAGTTCGTTCCCAACTGTCCTTCCTTCAAATTCTTAGCAGCCAATACCGGCTGTACCATTGACTGATCCGTGCACCAAAACCATACTCCCATCACAGGATATCCCAGAATAATCGGCAACCACGGGAAAGCGGGATCATCATTCGGTCTGAAAAGATTCCAGAAGTCTGCCGGAACAGCATCTGTCAAGGCAGAGATACCTCCAATCTTACAGATTCCTACGATAGCCAGTGTAGCCGAAACAAGAATCAACAGAATCATCTGATAGACATTCGTGTAGGCAACAGCCTTCAATCCTCCGAGCATTGTGAAGAATGCCGAAATAATCAATAAGATCAAAGCGGACTGCCACATCGGTATATCGAATACCTGACGAATCAGAACACCACCTGCGAATAAAGTCAATGCTAACCAGGAAATCAATATCGTAACAATTGTATACCATGCCAGAATATTGCGGGTAGACTGCCCGAACCGTTTTCCCATAAACTCCGGCAGAGTCGAAACACGGGTTCCCAAATAACGGGGAGCAAAAACAAAGGCAAGCAGACATATAAAGACAAACGCATACCAAGCATAATTGCCTGAGACAATACCGGTAGTAAACCCGGCACTAGCAGATGCAATCAGCATGGAAGGTCCCACGTTCGTTCCCCACATAGAGAATCCGATGTGGTGCCATCGCAAAGAACGTTCCGCCAAAAAGAGACTGCTCCCTTTTTTTCGTTTGGAACTTGCCCAAACACCTATGGCGATAAGAATCAGAAAATAGGCAATCAGAATACCCCAATCCAATGTATCCAGAAATTTCACATGCATAATTCAAGTATTAAATAAGTAACGTAAGTTCAATTATAGTTCTCTTTCAGGCACGGATTACACTGATTTCACGGTTTTAATAAACTATATAGTTAAAAACCAGATAATCCATGCCTATTATTTTTTATTTCCCATCAGCTCTTTAGCTACTGCCACGGCTGTATTAGCATTATCACTATATCCGTCCGCGCCAATCTCATCGGCAAATCCCTGACTGACGGGAGCCCCTCCGATCATCACTTTCACCTGACTGCGGATGCCTGCATCTTCCAATGCCTGAATCACATCTTTCATATAAGTCATGGTAGTAGTCAGCAGGGCACTCATACACAAAATATCAGCATTGTTTTCCTTGACTGCCTCAACGAACTTGTCACAGGTAACATCAATGCCGATATTGATCACTTCAAAGCCACAGCCTTCCAGCATGGAAGCTACGAGATTCTTTCCAATATCATGCAGATCCCCCTTTACAGTACCGATTACAATTTTTCCGATTGTGGTTGACGCATTACCAGCCAGCAAAGGTTTCAGAAGTTCCAAAGCCCCTTTCATGGCACGCCCTGCCATTAAAAGTTGCGGCACAAAGGCCTTGCCGTCCTGAAAGCGTTGCCCGACTTCTCCCATAGCTGTTATCATATATCCATTGATGATATCCTGCGGTACTACTCCGTCAGCGATAGCTTTCCTGGTGACTTCAACTGCCGGTTCCAGTTTTCCGGCTACGATAGCATCATACAAAGGTTTCAGCTGGTCCTCTTCCCGATCCTTTTCTTCTCTGACCCGAATACTTTCCTGCACATTACTTTGTCCTGTCTCTTGTTGGATTCCATCCGTATCCGCCGGCACAGGTACAGAAGAACCGGTATATTCCTCTATAATCCTCATCGCCTGCTCCACTTCTCTTTCATTATGGAAGTCCATTTCCAGATGCACCCCGTCCGCTCCGATATTATCCAATAAAGGTTTCAACTCATCCAGAGTCACCCAGCAAGCCATGACGCTCTTACCTCCTGCCAGTATCTTCTTATACAAATCATACCATTTCGGAGAACCTCCCTGCGGCTCACCAACACCGGGCGTCCACTGGATCGCATTCAACTCTTCAATTTCAAGCAGGGCAGGAAGATGATGCATCGCTCCTACTCCATCCAGATGATAAAGTGTATAGTCTATCTTCCGGCACTGTTCGCGAATAAACGGCTGTACAAAACGACGATAATCATCCTGACTGATCATGGTAGAAATATCGCTCTGCAACTTACTCATTTTACCCGGAGCCCATGAGGAGAAATAGCAGAATGCCATTTCATCTCCTTCGCGGATAATGTCGTAGAGTTCATCAAATACTTTAAAATAAATATCATTGATTTGCTGCATCTGCTGCTCCAGTACTTCGGGCTGCATGACCGTATCCAGCAATACCATATCAGTCCCCTTCAAAGCAGCCAGCACATCCAGTCCTTCCATCAGGTCGGGCATACCGACAAAATAATTCCCGTTGGCTTTAGCCTTGCAGGCTTTCAGAAGTTCCTTATGCAAAATCCAGTTGGGATGCTCCGGGTTGAATACAATCTCATCATTAAAGTCCGGGTCGGGATGTATCCAGATCGTATCTTCACCTCCTTCAAAAACTCCGCCCAGGATTGCAGCCAAAGAGCCGGGCCCCAGCTGAGTATTTGCCACAGGGAGCATATCCGCCATCAGACTACTGTGAGCGACATACCAATCCAGGTATTCCGCCCGCCACTGAGGATCAAACCACTTCTGCGCCAGGTCTTTTGCCGGGGCAGGCGGAGCAATGTCCGCATGCGGTTTCACACCTTCCTGAAAGTGTTCCCACATAGAGAGAATAATTCCTTTATGATTCCACCAATTTATATAACGTTGTTGAGTCTCTTCTAAATTCGTTTTCCAAGTTTTCATACTCTGCCAGTCTTTTTTAATTGTTCAATTTCATATCTTCCAAAATCCTTTGTAATCCTGATCAATGTGCAAAACAACACTTTTGCTTAAATCCATTTCGTCCGTACAATCCACTTCTTCCGGATAAATCGGGATCACGGCATTCTCGCGCACATATACCGGCATTTCTTCCAATGGCACATATATATCTTTCAGCCAGCATCCACCTTGCAGACGTTCTCCGGTAAAGAAATTCACCCATTGCCCTTCGGGAAGATAAACGTCACGACGGTTCTCACTATTCATCACCGGAGCCACCAGAAACTCATTGCCGAAGTAATACTCATCGTCGATATGCCAGCAGATCTTATCCTCCGGATGATGCAGGATCAGTGCCTGCAACAACGGACTGCCGCTCTCTATTGCCAGTTTGCTTTGCTCTAAGATATAGGGAATCAGCGAATAACGCAGTTTCCACCATTGCTTCACCAGCGGGGCGATAGCCGGATAATGCCAAGGCTCCCGCTTGTTGGTTCCATGATAACGGATGTGTGATGTGAATACTCCAAACTGTGTCCAGCGCATATAGACATCATCCGATACGATTGAGTTCATGAAGTTGGGCAAGGTATGGAATCCGGGGACATCATGACTCCAGAAAGCAAACCCCGACAGACCAAAATGCAAACCTCCTTTGAGCGAACCCGCCATGCCGTCCCATGAACTGCAAGAGTCCCCTCCCCAATGCAAAGGATAACGCTGGCAACCTGCCCAGGCTGCACGTGCCCAGACAATGCCATCTCCAGTCACCTCTTTCGTTATTTCATAAGCCGCTTTCTGATAGAGCAAGGCATACAGATTGTTCAACAGTTCCGGTTTCATACCTTTGTAGACAGCATCCATGTGGATATTTTCTCCGAAATCAGTTTTAATACAAGTGACTCCCATATCCAGAAGTTGCTTCAACAGTCCTTTATACCATTCTGTTGCCTTCGGATAAGTAAAGTCGATAGTCCCCGCGTAGTCCAGAGCTGAAAAATTAGAGCCGTCCGTATCCTGCTGCCTGGTCAGCGGAGCTATATAATCATTCGCTTTTGCTTCCCCGATCTGTTCCGCATTTTCGGCAACATAAGGCAACTGCCATAGAGATACACGGTAACCATTCTTTTTCAACCGCTGTATGAATCCTTTCGGATCGGGAAAACGTTCCTCGTTAAACTTCCATTCGCACAGCCAGTCGGTTCTGAACCAGCCGGTATCCAAATGAATGACATCACAAGGATAATGTTCGGAGCGCATACGGTCGCAGATCTCATTTACTTCATCGGCACTGAAATAAGTCATCCGGCTCATCCACACTCCGAAGCTCCAGAGAGGAGGCATCGAAGGATATCCGGTCAGGTCACGGTAGCCACGAAGTATCTCTTCCATCGTATCACCCGCTATGACAAAAACATCCAGCATAGCCTGATCGCTCAGAAACTGTACGGAACGGGTGGAATGGCCTGCCAGCGAAAGTTTGCTGTGGGCACACGTATGATAGAAAGTCCCGTACATCCGGCTGGAGAGATAGAAAGGTATATTCTTATAGGTACGCCGGTTGTTTACTCCCTGCCCATCCTGATTTTTCAGAAAAAGTGTCTGTCCGCTTAAGTCCATCTTGAAGAAACGTTCCCCGGTCCCTGCAAAACACTCATCCGGCTTGCTCTCAAAAGAGAGGGTGGCACGTTCCTTTTTCCCCGTCCGTTTGCAGAAGGCAATGGGCAGTCCGTCGTAGCGGGGAGGTGAGAAATGGTCATAAGCTGCCAGACGGATTTCCCGCTTTCCGTCAGGATATAAAGTAATGTCCAGTGTTTCCTGAGGGTCGGGCAATAACTCACTCCAACGGTCCAGAACCGGTGGTTCCACATTGATAACGGCACGCTTCGTTCCGTCTTCGGTCGAAAGGACCCATTTACCTTCCTGCTTCTCCACAGACAAAGGAACTTTCCGGATTCGCTCACTGAATTGCAACATTTCCGACCGGTCCGTCAGTTCATATTCACCAAACCCAAGAAACAAACGGGTAATGCCTGTACTATACTGACGTATTATTAATGTATATTCCTCTTGGGGGACAGTGGTATCCGCCGCCATATCATTGGCAAGTTGCTGTTTCTGAAAGGGGACTGTCACACAGACATCCCCGTCCTTTTCATAAACGGCTGTCGGTTTATATGCTTTCCAGAGCGACTCATCCCTTGATAACTCAGTATCAAAATCAAGGAAATCAAACAAATGGTAATTAGTAGGTTTCATCTGCAATCTATCTTATTAATTTATGATCTATCTCAGTTACTTGATCGATTCAAGTGCTATTTCATTCTTCCGGCACTATTTTTTATCTCATCCGCCACCTGCGGACCATTTTTTCTCCATACATTCCTGTTACCAGGCCGATTCGAGTCGAAGCGTTCAGCCGGACACCAGTTGTTTTCAATCGTATATCCATCAGTAGCTTCGTCCAGATAGATATAAAAAGCCCTGTCGTTGGTGGCATAAGGTGCTTCTTCCAAATGTTCGATCCGGTTATTCCGCATCACAGAGCCCGGTTGGCTGGAAAGTGTATAAAGTCCTCCGGCATCATACAGCCGACGGGCAAAATGATGTACATAGTTAGCTTCTATCCGGTTATTTTTCATTCCGCTTTGCAGCGAGGTCCATCCCCACCCTACACAAATGCCCGAATAGTTCAAGTGGCAGACTTCATTATGGGAAATATCGATACCGCTCACGTATCCCGCACCGATACCCACACACCCCCAATCTTCATTAGTCACATCCGTTATCAGGTTATTTTTAATAGTGATATCCGTGCATAAATCACGTTGGTCCAAAGGGATAAAAGGTACATGTGTCTCGAAACCTCCGTCTGGAAATGCACCCACCAGTATGCCTGTACCTCCGACATCCGAAAAAACACAATTCTCTACGCCGGAGGACGAAACCGCCCATTCATAATCCAGTCCGGTAGACGCCAGATGTTGAAACGTACAGCGATTGAACGTAAAATACTCGGCTCCCCTGACACGTATTGCTGTTTCGGGACGGGTAATCCATGCCTGATTTTCCAGTTCCGCTTTTTCCGGTAGTCCCGGTTCATGCAGTTTATAAGCATCCAATAGCGGAAATCCCCCTTGCAAAGTAACATGTCCCTGATACGAAGGACGCATCCACGAGGTATGGGCAAAGGTGATTCCTTCCAGGTGGATATGCCGTATCGGACGTTCCAACGTACCGTCCGCAATCATCAATGTTTCCAGAACCGGAATGATAACTTCAGCCGTTTCCATGTCTTCCCCCGAACGGGGATAATAATAGATTGTTCCCGACGGATATTCCTGAAACCACTCTCCCGGCTGGTCCAGCAGTTCCAAAGCATTTGTCAGGCAAAACGAGGAATTTCCTTTTTCTTCTCCGATGACAGGTTGGGGCCAGGGATGGGCAAATTCCAGATGACTCTCCGGCTGATGAAAACAAACAACGGACTGTTCCCCTCTGACGTCTATACTCTTCACACGCAGAATGGCAATTGCCCAACGCTGATGGACTATCATTTCCAGTTGCCCGGCATTTTGCAACTTCTCTATCTGAGGGGTAGGAATCGTAATCGTCTGTTCTTCCGGATTAAAGCCAATCATTCGTTCCATCATTCCATCGGGGAACTGTGACGCCCGCCGGGCTTTATTGCCATTCACCCACATCTGGCGGGTTTCTACCATTCTATTTCCGACAAGAGGTGCCTTTGCCACCCAAACTTTTGATCTTAATTCCCTGGCAATCCGCGTATCTTCGCTTCCCCGCTTCCATCCCGTAACTGCAACTCCGCCACTGATTAACGGGTGCGCATTCTCCACTGCACTTATGAGTGTCGGAGAATCGGGCCGACCGCTATCTTCCGGCCTGATAAACAAAGGAGCGGACTGTACATAGATCCCGTCTTCCAACCGGATAGAAATTCCTCCGGCTACTTCGGGAGCATTCAGCCTTCTCCATTCACGAGCCTGCTTGAGGGCATGGTTCAAGGTAAGATAAGGAGCTTCTTTTGTACCTGCATTCTTGTCATTTCCACGAGGAGATACGTAAATCTCCCCAGCAAAAAGAATAGAAAACATACTCAAAGAAGCCATCAAAACAAAAACAGTAAAAGTCTTTTTCATGGTACTATCTCAATGTGCTATTATAGTTAGGACGGGCACACATCCATTTAGTACTCTGTCTGACTTACAAAAAACAGATCGATATCCAAAAATTATTCACCGTTACTCATGCAAAAAGTGACTGTTCTTATTGTCACTTATCACTTTTCGCCATTAACACATTGACATGCAACACAATAAAGGTCATAATAGGAAGTGACAATAGAGTGACAATAAGAAAAATCCGCCCGTTTATTGTCACTCTAAGTTTGCTCATTTAGCGGAGATATACACGCCCGATTTATAGTACCTATAGGAAAAGAACGAAACAAGTAGTTCCAAGATCAGTTTCATCGGTTGAAACAAAGTGTTCCAAGCTTTGAAACAAAGTGTTTCAAGCAATGAAACAAAGTGTTTCACCGTACGAAACAAAGTGTTTCAAGCGCTTGAAACATTTTGAAACTACTATCAAACTGGCTTGAAGTAGCTTTCAAATGACTTTTAATAAAAGGTAGATTGTTAGTGATCCAAAGGTAATCACCGAAGAAAACCCATTATAAACTGGTAACAGAAATAACCGCAAACGACAAACTTCAGTAAGGTTCCCAACATAAAGCCGATTAATGAACCGACTCCCGACTTAAGAGCCTGAGAAAATTCCTTGTTTCCGATCAGTTCACCTATCACTGCCCCCAGAAACGGACCGACAATAACTCCCCATGGCAAGAAAAGAAGGCCGACAAGCGTCCCAATGATACAGCCCCAGTTACCCCATTTACTGCCGCCGCTATATTTACTGCCGAGCATGGGGGTAAAATAATCTAATATTTGTATGACGACAACAATCAACAGCCAGACGATCAGCTGCGTTGTGGAATATTGCACCTTATCCGTGAAATGAAGGAAAATCAGTCCCAGATATGCGACAGGAGGACCGGGCAGAAATGGAAGAACACACCCCATCAATCCCGTAATAAGGCACAGCACACCTAGTATAATCAAAATAATATCTAACATAGTTACTCAATTAGAAGTAATACGTATCCTTGCTTCATCAGTTTACATCTCATACTATCGAACAGCAAGAACCTCTATTCCGGCAGCAATTTAAGCAAATAAACCGAATCCTCCAAAAACTGTCAGTAACGGCGGGAAGGAGTATAATCGATCCTATATATACGATCGAAGAAAGGCGTCCATTCATTCTCCGCAATTCCAAGCTGTAATCCGTAGAAATGTGTATCCACTTTTCTATATTCCAGCATTTGGTTAGTCAGTTCCGGCACAGACAACGGAATTTTAAAATCACTGATCCACAATACATCCGCATTCATATATTCCTTTTTTGACTGGAGCAACCGGAATGTAGCTTTCAGCATTCGGGTAGCATCCGTGTCACCACAGGAAGTGGTCGAGAAGAATTCAAGCAGCCGTGCCCTCTCTCTCCGGACATCAATCGGATTGATGGAAACAGAAAAAGCAATCAGAAAACAGTCCCGACGTTGTCTGTCGGCTATTTCCAATATTTTAATCAACAGTGAATATGCAATCTTTTCCGGTTTCCCTACCATACTGCCGGAAGTATCGAGACAGACAATCATCGGTCCTTTCTGCGTGGCAGGCTTTATTTCCAATCGCCGGGCAGGTTGCATAATCTCAGATTTATAACGGAAAGTCTGGAGTTTCCGGGTAATATACTTATAGACAAATAAATCTTCCAGTTCATCATCGGCACAATGCGCCAGTTCCGTAGGAAGCAATGCGTTCAGGTCATTCCCTGTCGTAATACCCAGAATATCGCTTTTAGATGAATGCTCCATCTTATACACATCTCCCTGCGCAACATGCAACTGATCTTTTCCTTCATCGTCTGCCATACGTCCCATCTTGTTGGCCACCTTGACTACTTCCGGATATTCTTTCTGAATACGGACTATTTTGCGTATCCGTTCAAAGTCTATGGTATTCCACATACCGCTCATCAATCCCCATGCCTGATAGAACTCGTCTTTCTCTATATTATTCTGCCGGATATATTCGGGAATATTCCTGAGGTTAGCATGAAGCCTGCGTTCAAAATCATCCTTGCGCTGTTCTACTTCTTTCTCCTTTTGTTCCTGCAAATCCCGTTGGAAAGCCTCTTTCCAGTCGTCCACCATCCTTTCCCAAACTTCATCATCGGCATATTTCCCTTCATTACCGAATTGCCCCTGATAAAACGCACGGTCGAAGCCATTGCCTCCATATTTGTCGGAAACTTGCTGAAGCAAAGCCTGCCATCCGTCTTTCCGTTTGACCTCCGACCATTCCAGGGCAAGTTCCATTCCTTGCTGTTCCGACTGGCTTTTCTGCATATTGTATCTTTGTTTCTCCAGGTTCAGCCGGATAAACTGACTCATCGCATCGTAGAAAATTCGGGCACAGACCTCATCACTCAAAACCTGTATCCTTATCATCGGATCGTTCATGACGGAAAGCAGATAGGCATACAACGGTTCATTGTCCGCTTCCGCACACTCTCCGGTCGCTACATACCTATCCAGCACCTGCACATAAAATGCAGCATCATATCTAAGACTCATCGCCGTATCTCAGTTTACGGACATCCACACGTGCCCAGGCAATCTCTTTGCGGATGGTCGCCACGTATTGTGCAATCCCTTTCTTGTCTTCTTCAGAAACGAAAATATTCTCAGACAAATCTTTTACTAATTTCTCTATCTTACCGTGGGCCGTCTCCAGTTCCGTTTCATAATCCCGGTCGGTGAGAGTCATATTGCCCAGCCACAACTGCTGTTGTTCTCCCCTTTTCAGTCTCCGCATCGCAAAACGGACACCATTGATATAAAGATTCTTTTCATCTCTGTAAAGAGTCACCCTTTCGGCACCTTGTTCCTTCATTTTGGAGGCATCGGAGAAAGTCCGTATAATCGTCCGCTTCGGATTCAGCGGATCAGCATACATGACTCCTGTGGCAGGAGCATCCTTCGGACTATATTCTTTCAGATTTTTATAGTCCACAATAAAGATATAGGTATTCCCCGTACCGTGATTTTCTATCTGATAATAAAAATGGTCGATGATCATCAAATCATCGTCCCTGCGATCCCCTTTCTGCCGGGCCTTCTCCAATGCTTCACGCACGCGGCTTACTTTCAGATCCGACTTTAACGATAAGTTGATAGCTGCAATCTCCTTTACGCAGGGTACAAATAGTGCACGGACAACAATCTGCCGGATATCTGCACACTCGTCCGGCTCATTCCACAAGCAATGATAAATGGGTAATAAATCTGTCAGACAAGCTTCCTTCCGTCCGTGAACAAAAGCAGAAGCTTTCAGCAGTTTCACGATATTCTTCCAGCGGCGGTCGCTTACATAGACATTCCGATGTATTTCCGAACCTTGGATCTCGACTTTCTCCAGATTTCTGCGAATTTCCGTGATGCAGGACAAGACTTCGGCAGCTACCGTGATCTGTCTTATTTCTTTCTGCCACCCGGCATACTCCTCATCCGAAATCTGCCACTGGCACGTTTCCTGTTCTTCTTCATCACCATCATCCAGCAACATCTGGTAGAATGCCTCCTCCCGCTTCACACAAGTACTGATCATACGAATCAAAAAGCGGTCCCACAAGGCTTCCAACTCTTCTCCCTGCGTAGGCAGCTCATTACTGGCGGCTACCAGCAGTTTCAACGGAAGCTTTAACTCCGTATCTCCGTTCCGAAACAACTTTTCATTGATCACCGTCAACAACGTATTCTGAATAGCCGGCCCCGCTTTCCATATTTCATCCAGAAAGACGACATCCGCTGTAGGCAGATACCCGTTCACAGCACGCTCATACTTATCCGACTCCTTCAAACGACTAATGCTCACCGGTCCAAATATTTCATCAGGTGTAGAAAAACGGGACATCAGATACTCAAATGCCCTCGCATCAACAAAAGCTCTCTTCAACCGCCGTGCCACCATCGACTTCGCCACTCCCGGAGGCCCCAGCAATAAAATACTTTCGCCCGCCAAAGCAGCCAGCAAAGACAAGCCGATTTCAGCCTCCTTCTCATACACTCCCCTGTTCATTTCGGACAGCAGCAACTGTATACGTTCTTTTATTTCCATATTATTCTTTGATTCAGCACATAAAAAAGATGTAATTCATCTTGCCTGCTATACATTGTTTATAAACAAACGGCTTGCAAATATACGTTTTTACCGGTTATTAATATGATTACTTCCCTCTCAATTCTGTCATTCATCCTCAAGAATTATCTTAAGGCATATTTATTATTGACTATTTATTCACCCAATATGCAATAAAAACAAAAGGACGCAAATTTCCTTTCGCATTTACCCCCATTTACACAAATAAAAACTATCTTTGCGTCTCAGAATCCCGAAAGACGAAAGAAAATGGAGCAAATAGACAACCTAAAAGAGCTTATCAATCAAGGGGATGTGGACACAGCGATTAAGCAACTGGACCAACTTCTCCAAGACGATTCTGTCGAGAAAGATAAAGATATGCTCTACTATTTACGGGGAAATGCCTACCGAAAAAAAGGAGATTGGAAGCAAGCGCTGGATAACTACCAGTATGCTATTGATCTCAATCCCGACAGTCCCGCTGTTCAGGCAAGAACAATGGCAATAGATATCCTGAATTTCTACCACAAAGATATGTTCAATCAATAATCGAATTCAAAGATAACGTAATAAAATAGAGATTATGGCAAAAATTAAAGGAGCAATCGTAGTCGACACGGAGCGTTGCAAAGGGTGCAACCTGTGTGTAGTAGCGTGTCCGCTCGATGTAATCGCCCTCAATAAAGAGGTAAATATGAAAGGCTATAACTATGCCTGGCAAGTAAAAGAAGATACCTGTAACGGATGTAGCTCGTGCGCAACAGTTTGTCCCGACGGATGTATCTCAGTGTATAAAGTAAAAGTAGAATAAAAGAAAAAGAATATGGCAGAAGAAGTTGTATTAATGAAAGGGAACGAAGCCATCGCCCACGCAGCCATCCGTTGCGGTGCGGACGGATACTTCGGTTACCCTATTACTCCCCAATCGGAAGTGCTGGAAACGCTGGCCGAACTGAAACCGTGGGAAACAACCGGCATGGTAGTACTCCAGGCAGAAAGTGAAGTAGCAGCTATCAATATGGTATACGGAGGCGCAGGTAGCGGAAAGATGGTATTAACCTCTTCCTCAAGCCCGGGCGTGAGCTTGAAACAGGAAGGTATCTCCTATATCGCAGGTGCCGAACTTCCTTGTTTGATCGTAAACGTGATGCGTGGCGGTCCCGGACTGGGAACAATCCAGCCGAGCCAGGCAGACTACTTCCAGACTGTAAAAGGTGGTGGCCACGGTGACTACAGACTGATCGCACTTGCTCCGGCATCCGTACAGGAAATGGCGGACTTCGTTGCATTAGGTTTCGAGTTGGCATTCAAATATCGTAATCCTGCTATCATTCTTGCCGATGGTGTAATCGGACAGATGATGGAGAAAGTAGTTCTCCCCGCACAGAAACCACGTCGCACTGACGAGGAAATCATCAAACAATGCCCGTGGGCTACTACCGGAAGAACCAAAGGCCGTAAACCGAACATTATCACTTCTCTAGAACTGAAACCGGAAGCGATGGAAATAAACAATCTCCGCTTCCAAGCTAAATACCGCGAAATTGAAGAAAACGAAGTACGCTTTGAGGAAATCAACTGCGAAGATGCAGAATACCTGATCATTGCTTTCGGTTCAATGGCACGTATCGGCCAGAAAGCAATGGAAATGGCCCGTGAAAAAGGTATCAAAGTCGGTATTCTCCGTCCTATTACTCTATGGCCGTTCCCGACCAAAGCAATTGCAGCCTATGCTGACAAAGTAAAAGGTATGCTCGTTACAGAATTAAATGCCGGACAGATGATTGAAGATGTCCGCCTGGCTGTTAATGGTAAAATAAAGGTAGAACACTTCGGACGCCTCGGTGGTATTGTTCCCGATCCCGACGAGATTGTTACTGCTTTGGAAGAAAAAATAATCAAATAACGAAAGACGATGAATCCCGATAAAATAAGGAACGTACTGAACATCCTTTTCATGATATTGGCACTTGCCGCCATCATCACTTACTTCGTAGCAGGAAAGGAAGATTTTAGAATGTTTATCTACATATGCGGCGCGGCAATCTTTGTCAAGCTGATGGAGTTTTTTATACGGTTCACCAA
>OGDN01003290.1_pt1 | contig 17722 bp, 14 predicted proteins | sample 1570271 | NCBI WGS metagenome assembly OGDN01 (sample SAMEA4384481, study PRJEB24528) | human gut metagenome | reverse complement strand
ACATCAAATAAGAATTGACAAGATCAATGAATAAGGAAAAAGAACTGATCGACAAACTAATCGATCTTGCTTTCGCAGAAGATATAGGTGATGGTGACCATACCACCCTTTCTTGCATCCCAGCCACTGCGATGGGAAAATCAAAACTACTGATTAAGGAAGCCGGAGTACTGGCCGGTATCGAAGTAGCCAAAGAAATCTTCAACCGTTTCGACCCCACCATGAAAGTGGAAGTATTCATCAACGACGGAACCGAGGTGAAACCGGGAGACGTAGCAATGGTGGTAGAAGGAAAAGTGCAGTCACTGCTCCAGACCGAACGCCTGATGCTGAACGTGATGCAGCGCATGAGCGGTATCGCAACCATGACCCGCAAATATGCCAAACAGTTGGAAGGCACTCACACCCGTGTGCTGGATACCCGCAAGACAACACCGGGGATGCGTATCCTCGAAAAGATGGCTGTCAAAATCGGTGGCGGAGTCAACCATCGTATCGGCTTGTTCGATATGATCCTGCTGAAAGATAATCATGTAGACTTTGCCGGAGGTATCGATAAGGCAATCAACCGCGCCAAGGAATACTGCAAGGAAAAAGGCAAAGACCTGAAGATAGAAATTGAAGTCCGCAACTTTGATGAACTGCAGCAAGTACTCGACCTGGGTGGTGTAGACCGTATCATGTTTGATAACTTCACACCCGAAATGACGAAGAAAGCCGTTGACATGGTAGCCGGTAAATATGAAACCGAGTCTTCCGGAGGCATTACCTTCGATACACTGCGCGATTATGCCGAATGTGGTGTAGACTTTATTTCTGTAGGAGCTTTGACTCATTCGGTGAAAGGACTGGATATGAGTTTCAAAGCATGCTGATCGCATAAACGATGAATGATTAAAAATAAGCGGTGAACAGTACTGTTGCTATCGGCTGCAGGTGTTCACCGTTTCTTTTTTGCGAATCATCGTTTCTTTAACTTCTTTTAGCAATATTCATTGCAGCATTCCTCACATTCTTGCGTCTAAAGGACAAACGGCGCAGACATACGTTCGATTAAAAAGACAATTGACATTGGAAAACGAGATAGAACTGATAAAGGGCTGTCGGGCAGGAAAGGATTCGGCCCGAAAGGAACTTTATACCCTCTATTCCAAACAAATGTTGGCGGTTTGCTTCCGCTATACGGGCGATATGGATGCGGCGCACGATGTACTGCATGACGGTTTCATCAAGATTTTTACCAACTTTTCGTTCCGGGGAGAATCCTCGCTTTGTACGTGGATTACGCGGGTGATGGTGACACAGTCACTCGACTATCTGAGACGGGAGAAACGAGTCAGTCAGTTGGTAGTGCATGAAGAGCAGCTTCCCGACATACCGGATATTTCCTCGTCGGGAGGAGGAGCAGGGATCTCTGAAGAACAATTAATGGCGTTTGTCGCCGAATTGCCGGATGGGTGCCGAACCGTTTTCAACCTTTATGTGTTTGAAGAGAAACCGCACAAGGAGATAGCCAAGATGCTTCACATTAAAGAGCACTCGTCTACTTCGCAGTTGCACCGGGCCAAGTATTTGTTAGCAAAAAGAATTAAAGAGTATAGAAATCATGAAGAAAGAAAATGATGAAATAACCGATCTGTTTCGCACACGTCTCGCTGATGCCGGGATGGCTGTTCGGGACGGCTTTTGGGAAGAGCTTTCGCAGGACATCCCTGTGGCTTGCCAACATCGCCGTCGGTTGATATTCTTCCGTGTGGCAGCGGCAGCATCTGTGTTGCTGGTATTGGCTGCATCTTCGGCTACTTTCTGGTATTTCTCTCCAAAGGAGGAGATGGAGGAGGCATTTACCAAAATCGTGGTGGCAAACAGCGGAAGAATGGATGGAGATGGGGTACGTGCCAATCAATTGCCGACGGCAATGGAACCTGTATTGCCGAAACCGGCACCTAAATCATTCGGATTGTTAGCACAGTATCCGGAAGAAGGGGATTCAGTTTCCATTTCATTCTCCATGTCATTCTCCTTCTCGGCAACGACTACTACCGGGAATGGTAACCGATACGGTAACCAGGGCCACAACGGTTACTGGCAGGCGAATAATGGTAACACAGAACCAGCTGACGCGCAAGGAGAAAAATATACGACCGATATGTCTGCTCCGGTGAAAAACGTAAAGAAACATCGCTGGGCTCTGAAAGCACAGATGGGGACCGCACTTCCGGCTGAGGACGGTACTTACAAGATGCCTGTTTCCGCGGGAGTGACTGTGGAGCGGAAACTGAACGACTATCTGGGAATAGAAACCGGATTACTCTATTCAAACCTGCGTTCAGCCGGACAACATCTGCACTATCTGGGCATTCCGCTAAAAGCCAACGTCACTTTGATGGACACGAAGAAAGTTGATCTCTACGCTACAGTAGGCGGTGTGGCAGATAAATGCATAGCCGGTGCGCCGGATAACAGTTTTAAAGAGGAGCCTATCCAGCTGGCAGTGACTGCCGGCATCGGAATCACTTATAAGATTAATGACCGACTGGCAGTTTTTGCCGAGCCAGGTGTTTCCCATCATTTCAAGACAGATTCGAAACTGGCTACGGTACGCACGAAACGGCCAACTAACTTTAATTTACTTTGCGGACTTCGTATGACGTATTAATCCTTATGAAAATGAAAAAAACACTTATAATGCTATGGATGGCTGTTAGCCTGATGGTAGTATCCTTTGCAGGATGCACCAGCGAAGAAATGGATTATGAAAATCCCAATGTGAGCCTCTTTGTGAAACAGTTGAAGGCAGGCACATATAATATGAAGAATGAAAAAGGAGTGGTGGAAGTTCCTCACTTTACAGAAGAGGACATTCCCGAACTATTGAAATATGCGGAAGATCTGACTATTATTCCTTCTTTCCCCTCAGTTTATAATACCAATAACGGTAAAATCCGTTTAGGCGAATGTATGCTTTGGGTAATAGAGTCTATCCGTCAGGGGACAGCCCCGTCATTGGGTTGCAGAATGGTACTGGCAAATGCCGATAATTACGAAGCAATCTTTTTTCTGACCGATGACGAAGTGCTGGACGCAGCAGCCTGCTACCGCCGATGGTGGGAAGGCCGGAAATATCCGAAGACATCCTGGACAATCGATCCGTGCTATGACGAACCGCTCTGTGGCACTGGATACCGATGGTGGTAAAAAAAGAAAAAAACTTCGGGGCATAAAAACTAAAAAACAGGAGGCAACGTTTATTTGTATCAGTAGTCTTCGGACTACTGACAGGGGCGTGCCATGCCCAAAAAGAAGCGAATGCGTGCACGCACAGCAAGTGCACGTGAGGAATATAGAAAACAGAGGTGAAAAGATGAGTGAATTGATAAAACGTTTTATTACAGCTACCGTACTGTGTCTGACAGCTTTGCTGGCATATGCGCAGGAATGGACAAAGGAAGATTCCTTGCGTCTGAGGAAGTTGCTGGACAGTGACCAGGAGCTGCATTTGAATCAGGATGTGGTCAAGCAGATTGATTTTGGCAGTGCCGTAGGTACGCCCCGTATGTCGGTAGAGAAAAAATGGATGCTGCCCGACGAATCTCTTCCCGAAGCATTGCCCAAACCGAAAGTCGTGCTGAGTCTGATGCCTTATAAAGCGAACACTCCTTATAATTGGGACCCTGTTTTTCAGAAGAAAATAAGAATGGATAAGAATACATGGCGTGGAGATCCTCACTACGAAATGCGTCACCAGAGATCATACAGTAACTGGGCGCGTAACCCGATGGCAGGTGGTGTCCGTAAGTCATTGGAAGAGATACGGGCGAGTGGGGTGCGTTTCCGCCAGTTGACCGAACGGGCAAACGGAATGATGGTTAATTCGGTGGTGATGGATAGTCCGATTCCTTTGTTTGGAGGCAGCGGCGTATATATAAATGGAGGAACAATAGGCGGACTTGATCTGATGGCGGTTTTCACCAAAAACTTCTGGGATAAAAAAGGAAAAGAGCGTCGGGAACGTACGCTGGAAGTGTTGAGAGCTTATGGAGATTCGACAACTGTATTGATAAACCGTCCCATTGAACAGATTGCCCGTTGAAATTGTTTTATTAAATGTGGACATGTGTCATGTTCCATATTAGCAAATTAACACATTGAAAAACGATTCATTTATGAACAGAATTACTTCTCTTTTCGGTATTCAGTATCCTATTATTCAAGGTGGTATGGTGTGGTGCAGCGGTTGGCGTCTGGCTTCCGCGGTAAGTAATGCGGGAGGATTGGGACTGCTTGGCGCAGGATCTATGCATCCGGAAACTCTTCGCGAGCATATTCGTAAGTGCCGTGCGGCTACAGACCGTCCTTTTGGCGTAAACATTCCTTTGATGTATCCCCAGATAGAAGAGATTATGGCGATTGTGGCGGAAGAAGGCGTCAAGATCGTTTTTACTTCTGCCGGAAACCCTAAAGCGTGGACCGGATGGTTGCACGAACGTGGAATTATCGTGGCTCATGTCGTTTCCTCTTCCCGTTTTGCGGTGAAGTGTGAAGAGGCGGGAGTGGATGCGGTAGTTGCTGAAGGTTTCGAAGCCGGCGGACATAACGGACGTGAAGAAACGACCACTTTCTGTCTGATTCCTGCGGTACGCAATGCGACCACTTTGCCTTTGATCGCTGCGGGAGGCGTCGGTACGGGAGAAGGTATATTGGCTGCAATGGTGCTGGGAGCGGAAGGAGTACAAATCGGTACTCGTTTTGCACTGACAGACGAGAGTTCTGCAAGTCCGGTCTTTAAAGAATACTGTCTGAGTCTGGGAGAAGGAGATACTAAATTATTACTGAAGAAACTGGCTCCGACACGTCTCGTAAGGAATAATTTCCGGGATGCTGTGGAGAAAGCTGAAGATAGTGGGGCTTCTGCCGAAGAATTGCGGACTCTTCTTGGGAGAGGCCGTGCGAAGAAAGGAATATTTGAAGGAGATCTGGAAGAAGGTGAACTGGAGATAGGGCAGGTGTCGGCTATTGTTTCCCGTCAGCAGTCAGTAGCGGAAGTCATGAATGAATTGGTGGAGGCTATGCAGCGGGCAGCGGAGAAGAAATATTGGTAGAAAAACAAGTTCCGAAGTAGTCGGGCTTGGAAAAACCTAACTACTTCAGAACTTTACTACTTCAGAAAGTTGGCTGCTTAATCAGTTTATAGGTTCATATTTTAGATCGAATACATCCGCTACTGCTTTATATACCACTTTTCCTTCCACTACATTCAAACCGAGTGCTAGTGCCGGGTCGTCTTTACAAGCTTTTTTCCATCCTTTATTTGCCAAAGCAATGACATAAGGGAGAGTAGCATTGGTCAAAGCCAGTGTAGAAGTATAAGGTACCGCTCCCGGAATATTGGCTACGGCGTAATGAACGATACCGTCTATCACATAAGTAGGCGCACTGTGAGTCGTAGGATGAGACGTCTCGAAACATCCTCCCTGATCTATTGCTACATCCACGAGCACCGTACCGGGCTGCATCATTGCAAGCATCTTTCTGGTTATCAGATGAGGTGCTTTATCCCCCGGAATCAGCACGGAACCGATGACCAAATCAACATCCGGAAGTTCTTTTTTTATCCTTAATTCTGAAGCATACAATGTTTTTACGTTTTTCGGCAATGTCTCGCTAAGATAGCGCAAACGTGACAGATTAATATCTGCAACTGTAACATCCGCACCCATTCCCGCAGCCATCTGCGCTGCATTACTTCCGACAATACCGCCTCCGAGAATCAATACTTTGGCAGGTTTCACTCCGGGGACACCCCCTAAAAGTATTCCTTTACCTCCCTGCGGCTTCTCCAGAAAACGGGCTCCTTCCTGAATGGACATGCGTCCGGCAACTTCGCTCATCGGAATGAGCAGAGGCAATGAATGGTCCGCTTTTTCTACCGTTTCGTATGCAAGGCAGATGGACTTGTTGGCAATCATGGCCAGCGTCAGTTCCTTATCGGATGCAAAGTGGAAATAAGTGAATAATAACTGCCCCTTTCTGATCAGATTGTATTCGGGGGCGATAGGCTCTTTTACCTTTACAATCATATCTGCCGTGGCATAGACATCTTCTATTGTCGGAAGCACTTGTGCACCGACAGACAGATACGCTTCATCCGGAAAACCACTATTGATACCCGCGGTATGCTGGATATATACTTGGTGACCTTGCTTCACCACCTCGGCAACTCCGGAAGGCGTCATACCTACCCGATTCTCGTTGTTCTTGATTTCTTTGGGTACTCCGATGATCATATTGCTATATATTAAGAGTTTAACATGGTCCAATGTACGAATAATCCCTTTAGGTTGTTATTCATCAACAGATGTTTTAGAGCAGAATGTCGTTTGAAAACATTTCTTAGCTTATCATTTCTCCCGGATATTTCGTAATCTAGTTGGAATAATGTACATTTGCGGAAGTAAAAAAGTGAAGAAGATAATGAAAAGATATATTGCTGCTTTCTTGTTGGCTTGTTGCGTGGAGGGGTATGCACAGGAAACAAAGCAGGCTGCCTTTGTGCCACCTTTTGACTTTCCCCTTACATTGAGTGGAAACTTCGGAGAAATTCGTTCCAATCACTTTCATGGCGGATTAGATTTTAAGACGGGAGGAACGATCGGCAAACCGGTTCGGGCGCTTGCTGACGGGTATATTTCGCGTATACGTGTCACCAACGGTTCGGGCTATGTGCTTGATGTCTGCTACGACAACGGCTATTCTACTATCAATCGCCATCTGAGCGCTTTTCTTTCTCCCATTGCCGAAAGGGTAGAGAAACTTCAATATGAAAATGAGAACTGGGAGGTGGAGATTATTCCCGAACCCGGTGAATATCCGGTGAAGGCGGGACAGAAGATTGCCTTAAGTGGAAATACCGGATATTCATTTGGTCCGCATCTTCATCTGGATGTGTTCGAAACAGAGACGGGAGATTATATCGATCCGATGCCTTTCTTTAAAAAGAATCTCAAAGATACCCGTGCGCCGAAAGCGGATGGCATCATGCTTTTTCCTCAACCGGGGAAAGGAGTGGTCGGCGGAAGTCAGGAGAATAAAACAATTCTTCCAAATACTGAACGGCCCGTGGAAGCGTGGGGAATCATCGGTGCGGGCATCAAGGCGTATGACTATATGGACGGGGTAAGCAATCATTATGGAGTATATTCTGTAGTGCTTGCGGTGGATGGAACCGAAGTGTTCCGAAGTACGGTAGACCGTTTTTCGCAGGAAGAAAACCGAATGATAAACTCTTGGACGCATGGCCAGTACATGAAATCGTTTATCGACCCGGGAAATACGTTGCGGCTGTTGAAGGCGTCGAACAATAATCGGGGCCTGATTACGATTGATGAAGAACGGGATTATCAGTTTCAGTATACTTTGAAGGATGCCTTTGGCAATACTTCCCGCTATCACTTTACGGTACGTGGCAAGAAACAGCCGATTGAACCGTTAAATCATCGGGAGAAGTATTACTTTGCCTGGGATAAGACAAATTATCTGCAGGAACCGGGATTGAGTCTCGTTGTTCCGAAAGGAATGCTATATGACAATGTGCCTCTTCAATATCAGGTGAAAGCAGATAGTGGAGCCGTCGCATTTACTTATCAGCTGAATGATAAGCCGGTTTCACTGCACGCAGGCTGTGAGTTGCGAATCGGACTGCGGCGTAAGCCAGTAGCGGATACTACGAAATATTATGTGGCACGCGTGACTCCGAAAGGGACTAAATACAGTGTGGGAGGAACATACGAAGATGGATTTATGAAAGCATCTATTCGTGAACTGGGGACTTATACGGTGGCTGTAGATACGGTTCCTCCGGAAATCATACCTGTTAATAAGAATCTGTGGGGGCGAAACGGGAAGATCGTCTATCGACTGAAAGATGAAGGAGCGGGGATTGCTTCCTATCATGGAACGATTGACGGTGAATATGCCCTTTTCGGACGTCCTAATATTGTTAAGTCCTATTGGGAATGTGTACTCGACCCGAAGCATGTGAAGAAGGGCGGTAAGCATATCGTAGAAATGACCGTTACGGATGCTTGTGGAAATCAGACCGTTTCGAAAGAGACTTTTGTTTGGTAAACTAATAAAATGTATCATATATGAAGAAAATCATTCTATCTGCTGTCCTCTCCTTGGCAGCTCTTGCGAATTCTTTCGCTTGTACGAACCTGATTGTCGGCAAAAATGCCTCTACCGACGGTTCGACTATTGTTTCTTATTCAGCCGACTCGTATGGGCTGTTCGGTGAGCTTTATCATTATCCGGCTGCTACTTATCCCAAAGGGACCATGCTGAAGGTCTATGAATGGGATACAGGTAAGTATCTGGGAGAAATCGAGCAGGCACGCCAGACTTATAATGTGACGGGCAATATGAATGAATTTCAGGTAACCATTGGCGAAACAACCTTTGGCGGACGTCCGGAACTGGCGGATTCTACCGGAATCATCGATTATGGAAGTCTGATCTATATAGGATTGCAGCGCTCACGCTCTGCACGCGAGGCAATCCGCATCATGACCGACTTGGTGCAGCAATATGGCTATTATAGCGAAGGTGAATCCTTTACGATTGCCGACCCGAATGAAATCTGGATTATGGAAATGATCGGTAAGGGACCGGGCATCCGCGGGGCTGTCTGGGTGGCTGTACGTGTGCCGGATGACTGTATCTCGGCTCATGCCAATCAGTCGCGTATCCACCAGTTTGACATGAACGACAAGGAAAACTGTATCACTTCTCCGGATGTGATTTCCTTTGCCCGTGAGAAAGGATACTTCAATGGCGTGAATAAGGATTTCAGCTTTGCGGAGGCTTATGCACCGCTTGATTTCGGTGCACGCCGTTTCTGCGAAGCACGTGTGTGGAGCTATTTCAATAAATTTACTGATCATGGCAATGACTATCTTCCTTATATTGAAGGAAAGACGGACACTCCGATGCCTCTTTTCGTGAAGCCGAACCGCAAACTTTCCGTACAGGATGTGAAAGATATGATGCGTGACCATTATGAAGGAACACCGCTTGATATTTCCAATGACTTCGGTGCCGGTCCTTATAAAACTCCGTATCGCCTTTCTCCGCTGAATTTTAAAGTAGGAGACAAGGAATATTTCAACGAGCGCCCGATTTCGACTCAACAAAGTGGCTTTGTATTTGTTGCACAGATGCGTGCCAACAAGCCGGACCCTATAGGCGGCGTTCTTTGGTTTGGAGTGGATGATGCGAATATGGCGGTATTTACTCCTGTATATTGCTGTGCCACGAAAGCTCCGGTGTGCTATACGCGAGTGGACGGAGCAGATTATATCACTTTCTCCTGGAATTCTGCTTTCTGGATTTTCAACTGGGTGTCTAATATGGTTTATCCGCGTTATGATCTGATGATTGGTGACGTGCGTGCAGCTCAGAAAGAGATGGAGACAACCTTTAACAATGCGCAGGAAGGCATTGAAGAAATGGCTGCCAAGTTGCTGGCAAAAGATAAGAATGCTGCAATCGCTTTCCTGACTAACTATACCAATATGACTGCTCAAAGTACCTTCGATACCTGGAAGCAGCTGGGTACTTTCCTGATTGTGAAATACAATGATGGAGTAGTGAAACGCATGAAGGACGGACAGTTTGAACGGAATTCTATCGGACAGCCTGCCGGAGTCATTCGTCCCGGATACCCGAAAGAATTTCTGGAGGAATATGTGAAGCAGACCGGAGACAGGTACTTAGTGAAATGATGAATGATGAATGAAGAATGAAGAATTGGCTGGCGCAGTATATCTCAAAAACATTAATTCTTCATTCTTCATTCTTAATTCTTCATTAAATAACTAGGATTTATAAACTTATTATTTTACATTTGTGTGCTCAAGACTTGGCATATAATCAAGGATTGACAGAGAACAAGGAAATAATCATTAACCAATAAACAATAATCGAAATGGAAAATCAGGAACTCATTAAGCAGGTCACTGAGAAAGCCGAAAAATGGCTGACCCCGGCGTATGATGCCGAAACTCAGGCTGAAGTGAAACGGATGTTGGAGAACGAAGATAAAACTGAACTGATCGAAGCATTCTATAAGGATCTTGAATTTGGAACCGGTGGTCTGCGTGGTATTATGGGAGTAGGTAGCAACCGTATGAACATCTACACAGTAGGTGCGGCTACACAAGGTCTTTCCAACTATCTGAAGAAGAACTTCAAAGATCTGCCGCAGATTTCTGTGGTGGTAGGGCATGACTGCCGTAACAACAGTCGTCTGTTTGCAGAAACTTCTGCCAACATCTTCTCTGCTAATGGCATTAAGGTATATCTGTTTGATGATATGCGTCCGACTCCGGAAATGTCTTTCGCTATCCGCCACCTTGGCTGCCAGAGCGGTATTATCCTGACTGCTTCTCACAATCCGAAAGAATACAATGGTTACAAAGCATACTGGGATGATGGTGCACAAGTATTGGCACCGCATGATGCAGGTATCATTGATGAAGTGAATAACATTGCTTCTGCTGCTGATATCAAGTTCCAGGGCAACCCGGATCTGATTCAGATCATCGGTGAAGATATCGATAAGATTTACCTCGATATGGTGAAGACAGTCTCTATCGATCCCGAAGCTATCACCCGTCATAAAGATATGAAGATCGTTTATACTCCGATTCATGGTACAGGTATGATACTGATTCCGCGTGCATTGAAGATGTGGGGATTTGAAAACGTATTTACTGTTCCCGAACAGATGATCAAGGATGGTAACTTCCCGACTGTAGTATCTCCAAACCCTGAAAATGCGGAAGCACTTTCTATGGCCGTGAATCTGGCTAAGGAAATTGATGCTGACCTTGTCATGGCTTCCGATCCGGATGCTGACCGTGTAGGTATCGCTTGTAAGGATGACAAGGGCGAATGGGTACTAATTAACGGTAACCAGACTTGTATGATGTACCTTTACTATATTCTGACTCAATACAAACAACTGGGTAAGATTAAGGGTAATGAGTTCTGTGTGAAGACTATCGTTACTACCGAAATTATCAAGAAGATTGCTGATAAGAATAACATTGAGATGCTTGACTGCTATACCGGATTCAAGTGGATCGCACGTGAAATCCGTCTGCGTGAAGGCAAAAAGAAATATATCGGTGGCGGTGAAGAGAGCTACGGATTCCTGGCTGAAGACTTCGTACGTGATAAAGATGCCGTATCGGCTTGCTGCCTGATTGCAGAAGTAGCTGCATGGGCAAAAGATAACGGTAAGTCATTGTATCAGTTACTGCTGGATATCTACGTAGAATATGGATTCTCAAAAGAATTCACAGTAAACGTAGTGAAACCGGGTAAGAGCGGTGCTGAGGAGATCAAGGCTATGATGGAAAACTTCCGTGCTAATCCTCCGAAAGAACTGGGTGGTTCCAAAGTGATTCTGAGCAAAGACTACAAGACACTGAAGCAGACAGATGCTGAAGGTAAGGTGACTGCTCTTGATATGCCGGAAACATCTAATGTACTCCAGTATTTCACAGAAGACGGAAGCAAAGTTTCCGTTCGTCCGTCAGGAACAGAACCGAAGATCAAGTTCTATATGGAAGTACAGGGAGAAATGGGTTGCCGCAACTGTTTCGCATCTGCTGATGCTGCCGCAATGGAAAAGATTGAAGCAGTGAAGAAATCATTGGGTATCTGATCCTCTGTCACATTACTGATATTTCAGAATAAAACAGATCATCAATAAATAACGCCTCCATAGTCTTATGTGAAGATTATGGAGGCGTTTCTTTTTATGGATATTCTGTAGATTGTTTCTTTTTTTTTCGATTGTCTGTATCCGGCTTCTCATCGGTCTTTCATTTCCTTTGCATTCTTTAAGTTCCCTTTCTAATCCTTCTTACAGAAATCTTGTTCTATGTAAATCATCTCAATTTAAACATGCAGGCTACGGAGATACACGATTTTGTTGATGCTTTAGAGTGATACGTAACGTTTCATTTTCATAAGTTGTTCGTTTGTAGTTTGTGTGTACTTCGTGGCCTGCTTTCTTTATTATTTTTTAGTTCCCAGCCAAGTCCATTTGTGCCAGATTGTTTCCAGCGGACCTTGTTTGTGTCTGGCCAGCCACCATTTGCAGAATTGTACCTGTAACAGAAGAAGGACAATGCCGATGATCAGACTGAGGGTGTATCCACAATAAGGAGCCAGATAGAAGCCGAACGGGAAATAGATGATAGCTCCCAGTATAGATTGGCTGATATAGTTTGTAAGACTCATCTTACCGTAGAATCGGAGGTTGGACACGGCTTTCTTGAATCTTTCTTTTTGATAAAGTAGAATAAAGGAAGAAATCAGTACGATGGTGAATGCAAACTTCTGCCACATATCAAAAGCCGTACCTACTGTCTGTTTGATCAGGCTGCTGTCACTTTGCATGATTTGTTCTTTCAGAGAATAAAGTGGGGCAAAACAGATGGCTGCTATGATAAGTGCCTTTATCCAGAATTTCAGATGAGATTCGGTAGTGACGAATAGCTGTTTTCGTCCGATATACAGACCAAAAAGGAAAAGCCCTGCTGTCTGTAAAAAACGTCCGGCGCCAATAGCCCAGAACAAACTGGCTTTTTGTCCCAGTGTGACGTTGCCTGTCAGGAATTCCCAGAAATTCCCGCCTTTAGTATAGGCTGCTACTTCATCGTACATTGCTCCGACATTCAGGTCAGGTAGGGTATAGGCCGGATTGAAAAGGCTCATCACATAGTGATACCATTCAATAGGCTGTAGCAGGAATATGATAGAAGTAATCAGAATTGCTTTATCGCTCCATTTGCGTACAATAAATAATATAAGGCTCACTACTGCAAACAAAAGCAGTACATCCCCTGCCGGAAAGAAAGCGGCGTTGAGAGTGGCAAAACCTGCAAGTAATATCATTCTCCATAGGAAACGATAACCGAAATCTTTTCCTTTTAGCAGCTGATTATGTGATTGGATATAAAAGGTAAATCCGAAAAGCAGAGCGAATATCGCATAAGATTTTCCGGCAAACAAAGAGAATATTACATTGAGTACGCCATTGTCCAGAATAGTCAGCCATTCGGGGGAACTTTCCGGATAAACAGGAAAAATAAAATGTTCCAGGTTATGTACCAGGAGGATAGCCATGACGGCAAAGCCTCTGAGGGCGTCTACTACCTCAATTCGTGGTGCTTTTGTTGATAATTCCATGGGGTTGATTTATGATTGTTTTTTTAGTGAATATTCGTTTTACCCATTTGTTAGCAGGCTTCTTAAAATAGTAATAAGAGAATAAGCTAAATGCAATGGTAATGCGAAAGATAATAGGGATACTTATCATCCATTTTGGCTATTTATTGGAACAGTCCAGCCACCAGTCGATCATTTTCCGTGCCAGACTCAGTTTACGGGGTAGTTCCGGTAAATGATCCCGGGTATAGAAATCACCGGAACTGAGTTCCTCATCCTGTAATGTGATTTCACCTCCGGCATAATCTGCAATAAAACCGACCATTAATCCGCTGGGATAAGGCCAGGGCTGATTGCCGAAATAAGTGATGTTCTTCACATCCAGTCCCGTTTCTTCTTTTACTTCGCGGGCTACACATTCTTCCAGTGTTTCTCCTGTTTCCAGAAAACCGGCAACGAGGCTGTTGAATCTGCCTTTAAAATTGCGGGCATGAACCAGTAGGATAGAATCACCTTTTCTCACTAATACAAGAATAGCGGTAGAGATAGCCGGATAAACCTCCCGACCGCAGTTAGGGCACTTTTTCATGATGGATTCCTTTTGCTCCATCGGTGTGCCACAGGCAGAACAGAACCGGCTGTTTCTATCCCAATGTAATATTTCGTGTGCTTTCCCTGCTGCCTGGTAATGGGCTACGGGCAGGCATTCATAAGAAGCCCGAAGCCCGACTAATACATACTTGGCCGATTCTTCAATAGGACGGGCCAGGGAGAAGGCTTTGCAATTACTTCCTTCTAAAGTCGTTACATCATGTACGGTAGTCTTTTCTATCATAACGACGGGAGGTATCTCTCCATAAGGGAGGGCAAATGTGCCGTTCTCTTTCTTTTCAAGCAGTAGTTCGTCTTTGTAGAAGACGAACCACCAGGATTGTGCTGTTTGACTCATTTTTTTCTTTCTGTATTCTTCGAGCTGCGAAGTTATGAAAACTGTTTTATTAATGCAATAAAATAGGCTGGTCAATGCCGATCTCTTTGATAAAGTAGTCGTCATGTGAGATGGCTATGACAGTGCCCGTGTAGTTTTTGATGGTAGCAGTAATAATTTCAATGCTTTGTATATCCAGATTGTTGGTCGGTTCGTCCAGTATAAACATATCGGGTGTATTATTGCTGATCATCAGGCAGCAGAAAGCCAGTCGCATTTTTTCTCCCCCACTGAGTTTCCGGCAGGATTTATCCCATTCGGAAGCGGGAAATAAAAAACGGTTTAGGATGATCTTTATTTCATGTTCCGGCAGGTTACGACTATTGAAAGCGTAAGCTTGCTCTAAAACACTGTTCCGGTCATCAATGATAGAATACTCCTGATTTAGGTAGACGTAAGTGAAATCTGCTCTTGTCAGTGTCCCTGTCTGAGTCTGGAGTTGTCCTGTGATTAATTTTAGCAGAGTTGTTTTTCCGCTGCCGTTCAGTCCTTTTACACAGAGACGCTCTCCGCTTTTTATCTGGAAGCTGAGAGGAGTCTTCCAAAGAAATTGTTCCGGATTGTCGGTGCCTGAAGTATTTAGACTCTCTTTATTATCCATCTGATGATAGCTGAAATTAATCTTTTCTGCCGTAACAAGTATTTTTCCCGAATGGAGAGAGGAACTATTGAAATCGGTTTTTAATGCTGCTGTTGAAGGAAGCGAACTTTTGAGTTGATTTCGTTCATCTGTCAGTTTCCCGGCTTTTTCCTGATGGGCATTGTTGAGTTTTGCAGTACTCTTTTCCGATTTGCTCTGCAATGAATTTAATACGATGCGTGGAACACCTTTTTTCATGTTCGCTTTCTCGCCACGTACATTCTGTTTATCTCTGCGTTCAGCTGTTTCGCGGGCTACTTTGCGGGCGAGTCGGAGTGCTTTGTCCTTTTCTTCGATTCGTTCTAACAAGGCTTGCCGCATGATGTTTTTCTGTTCTTTGTAGAACTCATAATTGCCACCATAATACGTAAGCTGATGTTTCTCTAACTCACAGATTTCCGGAAGGAGGTTGAGGATTGTACGGTCGTGGCTTACTATCAGCAGTGTAGAACGCCATTTTTGTACCCAATCATATAAACGTTGCCGGCCCGATGAGTCGAGATGATTGGTTGGTTCATCCATAAGGATAACGGATGGATTATGAATATCCATACCTGCCAGAAATACACGTGTCTTTTCTCCTCCGCTAAGCAGATTCATTGGATAGGATAACGTGAACTGTCCTAATCCCCAGGAATCAAGAGCGGCCATGGAACGTTCTTCTATGTTCCAGTCATCGTTCAGAATTGTGAAATTTTCGGTTGAGGCATCCCCTGCGAGGATAGCGTGCAAAGCTTCTTGTTTATGGTCTGTCTGCAAAGCTTGTGCAATGGTCAGCGAATCATATTGTCCGAAATGCTGTGGAATATAATACAGGTCGTCCGGGCGGACAATGACACCGGAAGATGGTGATCGTTGTCCGGCAATGATTTGTAGCAACGTGGATTTGCCACAGCCGTTATTACCGACTAATCCTAATTTTTGTCCTTTGCTGATGGCAAAGTTAAGGTCACTGAATAATACTTCTTTATCCGGATGGATATAGCTGATTTGTTGAATACTAATAGGCATGATGGTCTATTGGGTTTGAGGTTGAAAACTGGGTGAAGATAATCATGGGGTAAGGGAACGACAAACACAATACTGGCTAAACAACACGAATTTCGTGATGCTTAACGGTTATGAAAAAGCATAGATGAAAAGTGATGTTTACTAGAAGTGTTGTCTTACTTAGAAATTCTCATTGCGGTAAGTATATAGTTTAACTTGGTCGCAAAGATAATACTTTCTTTTCAATGAAGAGCAAAGATTACTATAAAAGTATGCTCTGCCCTTCATTTCCATGAACTACTCCATCAGCCTATAACCTTTTACCTATCGAAAATCAAACCATAATTTCATTCTGAAACCATCATCTCCTTTTTTTATACGAATGCTGCTTGGCTGGCTTTTCGGACCAAGTTCAGGTATGGACTTTCCGGAACGCATGGCGGGAATGTCATAAAGAAAGGAGAGGTCTCCATCCGGAAATTCCTTCATTGTATTTTCGCCATTACGCCGATGGACAGGTTCTTCGGGAGTAAATACACGAAAAAACAAACCATCACTTTCTGAATAAACGGTGAAAGGAACGCGGTCTGATTCTAATGTTGCCCAATAGACATTGGCATGATAACCTTTAAATTCCGGATAGATTAAATGATCAAAACTTTCCCCAGTCACAGTATTATTATATTCTTTCTCCCAAATACCATAGTTAGTGCCTTTGATACGATTCTTCCATACACGATAAGGCCCGCGTCCCATCCATTTCATCCCTTTTACTTCTTTTTCGGGAAAAGAGAAAGTGAGTCCGAGGTTATATATGTTTTTATCAAAGAAGGCTCCTTCAAAGCCATGTCCTTTAGGATCATTCAGCAGAACTGCGTCCATGCCCAATAACCCGTCGCCGGACATACGCCAGACAATTGAATCTATTCCTCCTTTATATTTGGCTATGTAACAGGCGGTATTACCGTCCATATATCCATAGCCTTCTTTGAAATCGGCTTTCATACCAACAGGTAATGGACCATTGTTTAACGGAACGATTTGATCTTTCTTTTTTATTTCGATAAGCATTCCGTTGTTATTATTAAAAGTAGCAGAGATACCATTTGCAGACAAAGTGATATTTTCATCCTGCTTTTCAATGTTTGCGGACGGGGTATGAATCTGTTTATTATATTGCGTGGCAAAATATTCATCCGCATATTTTATGGGCCAAGTCCAGTTGCAGATGGAATGCCCGTATTTATCGTAAGCTTCCAGCTCCAGTACATCTCCCTGGAAAAAATCGGCAGGTAGTTTCATCTGTACTTTTCCTGTCTCACCCGGAGTAATATCCGGAAGGGGTATAGTACCTTCGGAAATCAATGTTTGTACCCCTTGTTTCAAAGGTGATGTAATAGAGTAGAGCCGATATTTCATACGGCACTCTTTCAGATTCGTAAAAAGATAGTGATTGCTTATCATGAAATCCCCTTTAAAAGAAGGAGTGATAAATAGATTCTTGAATTGTATAGGTGCCCAGACCTCACGGACTGTGTAAAAGCTTCCTTCTTTTTCTCGTCTGGGGCCTACAATACCATCCGGGCCGTTAGGACCATCGGAATCCAGGCATCCGCCTTTATCAGTCCTTTTGACCGCCTCATCTACGTATGCCCATAAGAATCCTCCTGCAAATAAAGGATTGGACCGGTAGCTATCCCAGAAATCATCCAGTCCGGCTCCTTGCCCACGATCATAAAGTCCATGAAGAAACTCGGTGGGCATGAATACGTTGTATCCGTTCGCCAAGCGATAAGGACCTGTTTGGTAAGCTGGATAGTGATGAGTATCAAGCCCGTTGAAATCAGCCCACGGATGGATGA
>OGDN01003275.1_pt1 | contig 17785 bp, 18 predicted proteins | sample 1570271 | NCBI WGS metagenome assembly OGDN01 (sample SAMEA4384481, study PRJEB24528) | human gut metagenome | reverse complement strand
TGCAGGTCCAGGTACAGGTAAAACTGCTGTGATAGAAGCTAGGGTAAGATATTTAATCAATAACGGTGTAACCCCATATGAGATACTGGTATTGGCTTTTAATACTACAGTTGTCGCTGAACTCAAAAAACGGTTGGGAATTTATGCGAGAATTAATATTCGAACTTTTCATAGCTTGGGGCGTTTGATAATAAAACAGCACAGCGGCAATAACAACTTTAATTTTTTATCGGAAGTTGATAAATCAAAGCTTATTACGCAAATCAAAAATCAACTTGCGGTCAAAAATATAACAAATTCCAGCGTTCTGGATATGCTGTCAACTTGTCGGGAGAATCCTAGTCATAAGAAAAAATATCCCTCTAATTTGCAAAAGATATATCAACGTTATGTTGACGTTCTAAAACAGGAAAAGTTATTTGACTACGCTAAGCAAATTCGCAGAGCTAATGCAATTTTACAAAAAGGTGAGGGATTGAGAAATAAACTGTGTCAGCGGTACAGATATATTTTGGTTGATGAATTTCAGGATATGTCCGAAAGCCGTTTTAAATTATTGCGACTTTTGACCTGTGATACCACTCATTTATTTATGGTTGGCGATGAAGATCAACAAATTTTAGAATGGTCTGGTGTTCGGAATAATAATCTTCGGAAATTACAAAAATATTATCCAAACTTACAAATTTATCCGTTAGAAGGAAGTTATCGCTTAACACCTCAAATAGCAAGAATTGCAAATAATCTTATTCGGCATAGTAAGAAACGCATAGATAAAACCTTAAAGCCTCTCAATCAGCAGAATGGATACTTAAAGGTTAAATGGTTTGATAACTCAGATGAAGAAGCCAGATGGTGTATAAACAAAATTGAATTTCTGCTACGAAATGGAGTTGATAAAAAAGATATTGCTGTTCTGGTGAGACAGGAAAAAATATTGTATGACACCGTTAAGAAAACAGGTGTTGTATGTTCGACAATTCATAAAATTAAAGGGCTAGAGTTCCAACATGTAATCGTTTTAGGAGTTGAGAGGGGTATTTTTAATGGAAGTATTGAGGAAGAGCGCAGGTTGCTTTATGTTGCCGTAACGAGAGCAATAAAATCTTTAGTGTTGACTTTTATTGATGATGGTATGCGAAAGGTAGGGTATAGGGATATACAAGTTCAGAAATCGCCATTATTAGATGAACTTTATAGGTAATTATAAATAGTCCTCCTTGAGATACCATATTGTTTTGCAATTTGGGTAATCGGTGTGCGGTTGTTAATGAGGGCTTTTATTTCCTCGACTTGTTGGGCGGTTAGTTTAGGCTGACCGCCTTTATATTTGCCGTGCATTTTTGCAAGGGCAATTCCCTCTCGTTGGCGTTCAAGGATTAAATTCCGTTCCAGCTCCGCAACAGCTCCTAACATCGTCATCATCATTTTTTGGTATGGGTCTTGTTTGTCGGCGGCAAAAGTCAAATTCTCCTTGTGAAAAACGATTTTAGCCCCTTTGCTGGTTATCTCCTCAACTAAGTTTAACAGGTCTTTAGTGTTGCGGGCAAGTCTGTCCATTGAATGAACATTGATAACATCACCGGCACGAATATTCAGCAACATAGCCTGCAATTCAGGACGGTCGGTATTTTTACCGCTGATTTTTTCGATATAGGCACGGTCGCACACAATATCTAAAAGTTGGCGTTCGGTATTTTGGTCGGTAGTTGACACTCTCTTGTAATTAAAAATCATATTTTTTTGCTCCTTTGTGTGAAATTGATATTTATAAATTTGGTTTACACCTGTGCAATGAACCGTATTTTTGATGTAGATTGCACATAAAATCATCCGTGAAAGCACGGTATACTTCATTTATACAGCCTCCAAGCTCAAAAAATATACCTGACGAAGACATATTTGATATTTTTGAGAATTGGCGGTATCTATGTTCTTAAGCAGGATATCATCTAAACCGGTGCTGTCATAAAATTTTATTTTGTCTTTGGTTATTCTTCGTATAACGGTGTAGTGGTCGATTTTCTTGCTTCTAATACGGATGTGAGTAACCTTACCCTCCACAGACTGTTGTTTTGCATAATCGATAAATTCGGTTAAAGTAAGACGCTTATTCCAAAATGGACGATAATACACAAACTTTTTATTGCAGTTAGTTGTCAGCCACTCATTTGCATATTTGAAAACAACTTCTAAAAGTCGGTAATCTGCTCCATTAGCATTTAAATCGAACAAAACATCTAAGCAACTAATCCCAAATATCAGGTGGTCGTAAAGTTCCTGCCATTCGTTGTATTTAAGTTTTAAGCCAAGAGCCTGTAGCGCATTAAGTGTTGAGTAAACGGAGCAATACCTCGAAAAATATCCTTGATTAAACGGCTTCATATCAGTATTCATCCGCAAACATAATGGTCAGAACTCGGTTGGTTTGTGTTTCATCATCAGGCTGCGGAGAATAAAACTCATAATTCAAGTCATACATATCAATTTTCCAGAAGATTTGTTGTCCACGATATTCAAAACAGCCAAAGTCGTGTTCACCATACGGATCGTTATCTTCCGTAAAATTATTAAAGGTTCTAACTTTTTGCATAATCTCTTGTTGTTGCAGCAGCGGTAAAGCTGATATACCGCAAGTCAACAGCACCTTACCACCTTCAAAAGTCTTACGGAACTTGTCGTTTTGAGCTGCAATTTTTTTCACATCAATTTTATTTTCCATATCGCACCTCCTTTTTACTCAACATCAAACCAAGCCATAGCTGTGGCTAATAAATGATTGTAGTCCCCGGACATAGCTTCTTTCATGAATTGGTCGATTTCTTCTTGTGGGAGATGAGCTCTTTCCATAGCTCTCTTACATAAGCCTAAAATCATAAATGCATTACCGTCTTGTCCCGAAAGCTGAACTGTAATTTCCGGATGTTTTATATTTGTCATTGTTTTACTCCTTTAAAATAAAAAAAGAGCCTCAACACAAGGTTGAAGCTCAAAACGTTACAATTTAGGTGGACGATATGCCCGATAACAAACTTATTTCTGAATTTGTAGGTTATTGGTGACATATCGTCCTCCTTTCACACCAAAACAAAACCTTATCCGCTCTGATGAAAAAGCGAACTATAGAGGCCTAAATTTTGGTGATTTATATTTGAAGTTAAAACGAATCGACTCAACTTCAAATATAATATATTATAACATATTCTAATATAAATTGCAAGTTTAAAATCAACAAAAATCAAGGAAAATCAATAAATTAAATAATAATTTTGACATATAAACCAAGTTTATTTTAGGAGCTAAAAAATGAATGAATTAACGACAATTCGAAAAATATTGGAGCGTCTTACAAAATACATCACAAAAAAGAAAGGATACATCTGCCAATACTGTGGTCATAGAAGCCTTCAACCATACGGAGGAAAATGCACACAATCTAAATCCGGCCACCACCACTACATCGCTGCAGAACATTGAGTAGGAAGCATAGTTACAAAAAAGCCAAAAAAACAAACTATTTACTTATAAACAAACAGTGTATGTTACAAAATATTTTATATACAAAATCTATCTGTATTTTGACACAAAATTATCTTAGATTTTAAAACATATTGCTGTCCTTCAATTTTTATAGGATAATTTTTATCATTAAATGCTCTCAATATTAGTTTCACTAAATAAGAAGAAAAACTCTGCATTTCTTTACAAAAATGTCCGTTACTATTTGAAGTCAACTTATATTTATCTGGAGGTAATACTAAAAAAAATTTTGTATTATACGGTCGAAACAATTCTGTTTCATATTCATACAAATATTGCATTGTTTCTTTTATTTTTCGCGAAATTTCTTCTATATTTAAACTTGATAATTTTCGATTTTTTATTTCCAATAAAATAATACCGTTGCGAATACCTTCTCTGATACAATCAACTGACGACATTTGCTCTTGTTCAGGACTTCTTAAAACCCCTCTAACAACTTTATCAAAACAACAATACTGCAAATCAGTAATAGCTGGATTCTGGCACTTGTCTTCGCAGCATTCACATATTTTTTTATTATAGGAGATTACTTTTTTTCCGCGAGGAGAGAGGATTAACATATTCCAAATTAACCTTTACATTTACGATTTATTTCTGAATAAATATCATCCAAAACTTCTAGTGGTGAATATAAGCTCTGAAATATTCGGCTATCATTAAAAAAGCCATCTTCATTTCTAACGTTTTCAATAATACTGTAATTTTTTCCATTTTTATCTTTTGATGCAAAATAAAAATTAACTTTTTTATCAAAAATTTCTTCTTTTTCAGAATAAGTACGCAAAGCCTGAATCATGTAAGGACTATGGCTGGTCAATAAAATATAGAAACCATTTTTTACCATTTTACATATAATTTCAGCATATTTGATTTGCCACTCAGGATGCAAATGATTTTCTGGTTCATCTAAAATAATGAGACTATCTTTTGTTATGATTCCCGTTTTTAATAGAATATATAATATACCAAAAGATTTACAGCCACTCGCAATATTAGAAATTTCTAATTCTTTTGCTTTAGAGTTTACTTTGTACTTTAATCTTCCATCATTGGCACTGTACTTAAACTGTGCTGAATGAAATATTTTTTCAAATTCTTTCAATAAATCTTCATGATATGATTCTTTATTTAAGACTCTTGCTGCCAGTCTTTCTTTTTCGACAAGATCTGTTGAACTATCAATAATTTTGTTGTCTATTGGTCGAACCATCAAAGGAATGAATCTATTTTGATATTCGCCATAAACACTACGATTATTTTCCAATAAAAAAGGATTATCTATTAAGGTCGCATCAGAAAAAATCGGAAAGTCTGCATTAAAATAATTACAAACAATATTATCGCAATTTGAGCTCAACATCATAATATCAATACCATTATTTTCAAAAACAATGTCTGCCATATCATTCTGATAAGCTGAATTATTGATATTACCTTCAAAAACATCTTGGAATATTCTATTAGCAATTAACTGTATTTTTTCATTCATATTATTATTAGATGAGAGAAACTCGAGAGCTGAATTCGCTAAATTTTGGATATTTTCTTTATTTTTTAAATCATTCGAATTATTTAAAATATCCTTTAGCATATTTTTTATTTGTCCATCGTCAAGTATATCCTCCATATTCACATAAAAATTTTTAATATATTTTAATAGTTTAGGATTGGAAGAGGATACTTCAGCTTCTTCAAATAAAGATGGACGACGAGGAGAAAGTGAACTAATAACATCTCTTAATTCTAGTCGCAAAGGACTCAAATATTCCTTATAAAGTTTCTCTCTCTGAATTCGGTCAAATAGAGCTGGATAATTTGCAATTGATTTCATCAATGCAAATAAAACTTTACCTACTGTAGATTTACCTGAGTCGTTCGGACCTGCAATCAAAGTAAGGCCTGATAACTCTATATCTGCCTCTTTAATTTTTCCTACATTTTTTAATTTTAATTTCATATTTTTCCTTTAGCTCTTCACTCTTTATAAAGTACATTTATTTATAACAAACATAATTTAACATTAACTTAATTATCAAGAATTTTCTAAACTTTGCTGGATTAATGGTTTAGCTTTTTCAAGTTCTTCCATATTTTTAATTGTAATTTCCAATTTTCCTGTACCAAAATGTCCAAGGTTACGAACATCACGAGTAAAACCTTTTTCCAGTTTTATGTTTTCTGCATCAATATTCACGTAAACAATTATTTTATTTAGGTTAAATTGTACCGATGCAAAATTTTTCAAGCGTCTGTATGCGATATAATGCATTAATGTCTTTTTCTGCACATCATCTCCCAAAGACAATAGGTAATCATCCAAAGTGTCATAAAGAGCCTTAATTTCAGGAGAAGCTGCATCGAGTTTTTCTAAAACTGTTTTCACTTTTTTATCAGAAATGTGTTCTTTCTTATCTTCTGGTACATTATGTATACTGTTTTTTGTAATTACGTCATTAGAACTGTTTACTAATTCAAATAAGAGATGGTCGTTCTCATAAATCCGATAACGAATTAAATCAATATTTGCTGGCATTTGTTTTATTGCGAATTCATCATAACGACTAAAATCTTGAGCTATACATATCAAACGTGGTTGAGACCAGTCTAATGCATCAGCAACTTGTTTTCCAAATTTTTCAAGGACTAACCATGCAAAATCTTTAGGATGTTTTACTAACCAATCCATATAAAATAAACCTTGATTAATAACCGTGTCTTTCCCGTCCTTTTTATATTCAATAATAACCGGACAATTATTTTCATCTAGCCCTAATGTATCAATACGTGCATTATGTCCATCATCAGCCTTAAAAGCGTGTTCAGTCTTGAGAAAACGAACATTCAATAACGTTTCACTATTTTCTTCAACAAGCCTTTGAATATTGCGTTCTTTTGCAACGATTGAAGTATTTAGCTCAACAGCTTTTCCATTTTGAATATTAAACAATTTTAAATCAGACATCGTTTAATCTCCTATAATAACGTTTAATTGTTCGTCAACATTCAGACCATCTTTTGTCTTCTGAACAATGGAAAATAACCCTTTACCATTAGATTTACTTTCCCAAAGTTTGCCAATGTTATTTTTTTCTCTCGTATCTGCATTATCGACAATCTGCTGCCCTTTGTATTCAATGACTAAAATTCTACCATCATTTAGCATAGCAACGAAATCTGGATAAAATTTATCAGTTGAAGTTGGCAACCAAAAAGAATTTCTATGTCGTGCAACATTTCTTATCCAGAATTTAACATTTTTATTTCTATCTAGTGCTTGTGCACATTGAAATTCTTCTCCATTTTGTTTTCCATCAAATTGAGGTACACGGTTTGAACCAAGATAATGCTTGGTAAATTTATAACTTCCTCGATAATACAGCTCTCCATCATACATATTATCAAAAAACTCAAAGCCATTATCAAAATTTAATTCTATACGGGCTTCAGGACTTAAAAATGATAATTGAAATGATTGTGTTCTAGCTTTAGCAAAAGCATTATGTATTTTGGCTTTCAGCTTATTTGCCAATGCATATTTTGCAATCATGAGCTCTGAAATGCTAATATTTCTATTTTTAACCAAATAATCGACTACTTTTGTTAGCCAAGAAATCATTATACCTTGTGAAAAATATGAGTTTCTTAATTGAGCATCTAACCACTTAACTAAATGAGCTTCCGTCCAATTAGAAGTATCAACAAAAGACATTGCTAATTGGTCTTCTCCTGCGGGTGAATATCTTAAACAATTGTTATCAAGGTCAATCATAAAACCATTACCTTGTTTTGAAATTTTAAATTCATCAGTATCAAGTTTGTATGATGTATACTCTTCAAGATTCCAGTCAAAATCTTCAAAAACAACCTCCGCATCAGCAAACTCTAGTTGTCCTTGCACTTCAACCATCATACAAGGAACTTTAAATTTTTCTCCACTTTTAGCAGGACAAGGCTCATTAAGTGTTTGTTTGTAGTTTGCAAATTTAGTTTCTAACTCAAATACTTTTATGTCATCTAAATATGGTTTAATTTGTTCAATTTCTTCTTTACTGGTTTCTGCTGTAAAACAAAGACTTTGTGATCCATCACTCTCTTTCTGCAAAGTAATTGTTTTTGGTAATACCTTTTGCTCTATAACGATTTCTGGACTTAACACGATTTTGTTTTGAGATTTTACACCAAATAATCCAAAATCCGCTGGTTTTTGTTCCACAACAGCCAAAGCTTCTTCATCTGAAAATCCTTTATTTTCAAGTTTTTTAACAATACATTCGGTTGAATCTCCAAACTTTGCAGACAATACATATGCATAAGCCTTGTTTAAAGCCGAAATTTTACGACTTTTTGCATATGGCATACGCATAACTCGACCTAATAACTGTTCAACCGCTGTATCACTATGTACGTTTGCTAAAGAACATAAAACATACGCAAAAGAACAATCCCAACCTTCTTTTAATGCTTGCACAGTAATAATATATCTAATAGGACAGTTTGCATCAAAAACATTTATCCCATCAAGTTCTTTTTGCTCACCTGTTGCAATCGCAATTTCATTTTCAGAAATGTTTTGCACTTCTACTAAATGTTTTTTTAATACCTCTACATTTACTTCACCATTTTTATCTTGTGCTTGAAACAACAAAATCGGTCGCACATAATCTTTTTCATTTTCAGCATATCGTTCCAAATCAGCCCTTTTAGCAATAGCTTCTGTTACAGCAAATTCCCAATTGTTATGTTCAGTCAAAACAATTGGAAGCTTTATCATTTCTTCTTCTTTGAGTTCAGAGGCTCTAACATTGTATAATGTATTATTATTAAAACGAGGAGTTGCCGTAAATTCAATAATGGCCGAAGGATTAATACGTCCTTGCATTTCTGCACTTAAATTCGTAACAGCATTGTGTGCTTCATCAATAATCATAATCGGTCGATGAAAATATAGCAAATTTGCAAAAGAAAACTTTAATTTTCCGTTTTCATCTTTTTCCATACCTTCTGTTGCAGTTATATGTGAAAAATGTGGTTCAAAGTTTTCGTTATGTTTATAAACATTATACTTTGATGTATCTTTTTTACTAAAGGCTTGTATGGTAGATACAACAATACACAAATTTTGCTCAATATCACTTTCTCGTATATTAAACTTTTCATCAATATCAAAAACTTTTACCTTAGAATTAAATTGCTCATCCAAAGCTTCTCTATATGGATGACGAGGATTTTTCAGAGCTTCTGAAGTTTGTTTCCTAATAGTATCAGACGGACAAAACCACAAAACAAACGGAAAGTCTTTCTCCAACCAAGTTTCAGAAGCTATTTTAATTGAATGAGCTGCTAAAATAGTCTTTCCACCACCTGTTGGTACTTTTAAACATATTCTGGGGGTATTCGGTATGCTATCCCAAACAATATAATCCGATGCAAGTTTAGACAATCTATTTTTAATTTCTGGTTCAGAAGTAATCCGTTCAAATGCATTTTTTGCACCGCATATACGAGCTGTTTCAAAAAATTTTTGTAATACATTGAGGGTATTAATTTGATATTGTTTCAATTGCATCGTTATTTATCCTTTTTATCGCAAAAACGCATAAATTTTTCTAATAAATCAATCATATCTTTAGGAATAACAATATTATCAGTGTCTTTTATTTCATGTCTTCCAAAAAATTCTTTTGCGAGTTCAAGTTTTAATTCTCTCGCTGTTTTACTACCTTCCGGAATATTTTGTTTTGCTTCTCTTTCTGATTCCACGAAATCAATATTTTTGAGATATGGATCAACATTAGCTATTTTAATTTCAAAATCTCTAAGTAAAATTTCTTGGTTTCTTCTCTTTCGCGCTTCAATAGCTGTATAGAAAGCTGGTAATAACAGAACCACTGCTATTGGTAAACGTGTTAAGACTGTCCACCAAGAAAACTCACCTTCACTACACATTTCAACAATTAAAGCCGCCATCATTACCGCTGAAGCAGCGCAAAACAACCAAAAAGAGACCCAAAATAAGTTGTTCGCCTTTTTATGCTCTTCATCTGCATATTTTTTATATTCACCACAAGAAACAACATCTCCAACTAAACCATATATTTTGTTTATTTCAGCTCTACGTGTTTCAAGTTCTGAAAGTATTTTTTGTGCTTGATTATCTAAAGCTATAGATTTTTCATTAAATTTTGTTTGTATCTCTTCTTCAGAAGCTTTTATCTGTTCGGAATATTTTCTGCCAGCCTCATCCCAAGATTGTAGAATATCCCTTTGTGTAACACTAAATGCATTGCTCCTTGACTTTTCAGCATCTGTAAATTGTTTTTTAAAGCTGTCAGATAAAGTAGTTAATTCCTGTTCTTTTGTATTAATTTGAGCTTTTAATTCATCTATTTGCTGTTTTAGAGTTAGCACTTCTTTTTCTAAACTCTTTTTTTCAGAATTAACTTGAGTAATGATATTTTCATTTTGTTGCTTATATGTATTAATTATCTGATTGAGAGATTGTTTTGTTTCTAATTTATTTGCTTCAGGTATGTACATCAGCTGAGAAATGATATTGTCAATTTGTCCAGGAATATTATTAAAATATCCTGACGTTGGGCTTGATATGTCACTATTTACATAATTTTGAATACTAGCTAAGTACGAATTGATATTATTTAAATACGAAGGATTACATACCAACGCACCAACACCATTCACTCGGCTCTCCAAAATCGGGATAATTGATTTGAGACGTTCATATATAGCCGTATTTTGGTCATTAAGTTGAACTTTTTCTAGTGTTTCTTTTAATTTGGCTATTGGTGTAATTAAATCTATCATTTCTAAAATCCTAATAAATGAAATATAGAAAGTACTGTTTGGGTTAAAGCTCCTCCAGCAGCTCCTTCTAGAATAGTACGAATACTTTTTAATCCCTCTTTTATTATAGAAGACTTAGGTAAAGGTTGCTGAAGCTCTTTTGTTATTGTTAATAATTCATTTTTCAATTCTTTTTTTGTATTTTCATTGATTTCTATACTATTTTGTAAGGATTGTAACAGCTGAATAATTGTTTGTATCTGTTGGATATCTAAACCGTCATTTAATTCTTGCATGGAATTTTCTGAAGCAATTTGATTCATAAAATTACCACCTGAAATATTAATTGTTTGATTTACTATCGTTTGAGCTTTATCCTTTTCTGCTTGCGTAAAATTGCTATTATTGCCTTCAATTCCTATATCATCTAACTCTGCTATATATGAAATTAGTACGCTTTTGGCACTATTGATAATATTTTGTAATTTCCTTCTTTCAATAAAAATTGCCAATTGAGTACAGTTAGTGATGTTATATTTCATTATCAAGTTAGATGGTAATGCTATGTGAAACTCCATAACATTGGGATTTTGTAATAATTTTTCTATTTCAAAGATAGAGGCCTTATATTCTATTTTTGATAATTCATTGCCTGTTTCATATGAATCAAAATTTATATTTTCCCACATCTGAAAAAAATTAAATCCTCTACATTGACCATGCAAGCAACGATATGAAGGAACTTGAGCTATATTTTCAGAATAACCTTGCGTTTCCTTATCCAACCAATCTTTTAATTCTTTTAACCTTAACTTAACCGCTGGAATATAAGCCTTTCTCATTGTTTCACTTAAAACACTCTGAGGAGATAAAAGCTCGTTTTGAATTTCTTGAATAATACCCATTATCTACCTCGCTTTGATGTCATAAGGAGTTTGTTTGAATTCTATATTAAGAGCTTTCAATCGAGGCAGGCTAATACGAGAACTTTCTCCATAAATAACCAACTTATCATACGGTTTATGTTCCATATCACTCAAAATTACGTCTAAAGTTTTTGATGTGAGGACATTTCCACCATCAATTCTTTTATCTCTTAAAATGCCATTGTACAGCAATGCATAAGCCACATTATCTTTCATTCCTAAAAAAGTTGATTTCACAGCTGGCTTATTAAATGGTGTTTTTGTTTCTGTAAACCAAATATGAGCCGACAAGTTTTCAAAACTTATTCCTTCATTAATCTGACCTTCTGAATTGAAGACTTCATCACCTAATTTATAAAAACGAAATCCGCTACCTCCTTGCCAATTAACAGCTTCAGAAACACCGCCTTGTTCACCATCTATAACAGCTTTTAATCTTGGTACACAATGTGTAATAGCATGATTTCCCATTTCTATGCCGATATACCTCCGCCCCATTTTATGTGCAACAGCAGCTGTTGTACCTGACCCAAGAAAGCTATCAAGAACTAAATCACCAGAATTTGAAGCAAGTGTTAAAACCCGTTCAATTAATTTTTCTGGTTTTGGAGTTGCAAAAACATCTTTCGAATTAAAAACTATTACTTCTTTTTTTGCATCTTGATTGTGCCCTACTTCTGTATAAGGCCAAATCGTTAAAGGTGTCATTCCTTGTTTAACTTCTGACAAAAATTTCTTAATTCTTGGAATATTATCTCCATTTGCACCAAACCATATACGATTTTCTTCTCTTAGTTTTTGAAAAGCTTCCTTGTTAGTCATCCAGCATCTACCTTTTACTGGATTTACAACTTTTCCAGATGGTGTCGTAATTGGGTAATCACATATTGCATTATATGTTCTTACAGTCATATCGCTAGAAGTCCATACTCCTCTCGGATCGTTATCTGGATTTTTGTATCTTTCATTCATTTCATCTGAACGAGGTAGTAAATTTGGTCTCCAAATTTCTTTATTTTTCGCATAAACTAAAATAAAATCATGATTATCAGATAGCCATTTTGCATCATTTTGTGGAGCAAACTTCTTTTGCCAAATTACATTAGAAACAAAATTTTGTCTCCCAAAAATTTCATCACAAAGAACCTTGCAATATGCTTGTTCTGTATCATCCAAGGAAATCCATATACTTCCATCTTCCTTAAGAAATTCCTTTAAGAGTTCTAATCTTGGTTGCATCATGGAAAGCCAAGTTGAATGTTCAAGATTATCATCATATTGAAGAGTTTTTCCATCACTCGTAAAACGAGAACCCGTGTTATATGGTGGATCAATATAGATACACTTTATTTGTCCTGCATAAAACGGCAATAAAGCCTTTAATGCTTCAAGATTATCACCTTGAACAACCATGTTTTCAGTATTTTTGTCTCCATAACCAAGCTCCGGAACTTCTTCCAACAGACGATATGGCGTATTACTTGCTACTTTTAAAGCTTCATCCCGACCTAACCATTCCAAAATAGGCATCTTATTTTCCTAAAATGTTAAAAATTTATCTGATTTTATCTACTTTAACTTGAAAAAGCAAGTATTTGATAGATTTATACTCCCTTATTTTCCTTCATTCCTAATGTCATCGCATTAATTTTGCGACGCGTTGTATATAAATTGCGATTTGTGCGTTTTCCTTGTCAGCCAATGCGTATATGGTTGTTTTACGATAATTCATCGTCAAAAACCAATTCCCACACTCAAAACGCAGCAAAACGACATTTTTAGTTTTCACTTGACTCTTTATACTAAATATGCTTTAGTATGTCCGCTTTGGAGTTCCTAATGAACTCGTTCGTTGTATACCGAACTAATTACCTCGTCAGAGGAAATAGTTTGGTATTTTTTATTTAGACTGTTTCCTTTGATGAAAATGAAATAATTTCGGAAAGGAAATAATATGTTGTATATTACAGATATAAAAATTGGATTTGAATATAATTATATTGACCAGATTTTGTGGTTTTATCTTAATGATGATGTTATTTTTTATAAAAAATTTCACATCGGAAAAAATAAAACAGCTAATCTTCTTAGTATATTATTTAGAGAAAAATGTATTTCTAAAAAACGTATGATTGATATATTGGGAGAACAGACAAATACCCCTATAGAATCAAAATTGAGAAAAGCTTTTCATCCTTTGCCGTGGAAAAAAGCAAAATTATTTTTTCATCGGCTGGATAATGGTGACATTAAATTTAATCAGTATCTTTCAATAGATCAATTTTTAGCTCCGAATGAATATATAGAAATAATTTTTAACAAAAAGAAAAGTTTTAAAAAACAAGAGGAATGTGTATTGGATATTACTCTTGATGTCCGTCCTGATGGTTCTTGCTTTTTATGTAGAGATATTTGTAATCTAACTCTTGAAAACATTGATGAAAACACCGATAGATATGAGTATATAAGTGAAGATGACCGCAAGAGCGGCAATAGACTATATATAGATTATACAGATATTGAAAGAAGTAATTTAAAGCACCACCAGTTATTATCCGGTAGTTCACATTATAAGACTACTATTACTTGGTTAACTCCTCTTGATAATGCTCTATTATCAAACAATAGCGAGAATACATCCACATAATTTGGTCGTGATGTTTGTACAGGTCTATAATGAATTGAGTGCGAAGTGTGTTATATTCGTACCGCCATCTAAAAACCCGGTTCAATACCGGGTTTTTTGTTGTTCGGCAAACGGCAGAAATTTCCTGTACCACATCAAATACAAATTTTAAGACAAATACTCGTTGTCGCCGCAGCCGGCATTTATAACAAGAATTTAAGGCACAATATCAAACGCAATATTATTTTCTTTTTCAGCAAAGAAATCCTGGCCGACTTCATTGACTGCCGGCCACAATTCGCCGGGACGCCCGCGTTTGACGCCGAGAAAAATTCTGGTTTCGGCGTTAATCTTAAAAATGCGGCACAAATCGGAATAAAAACTACAGACAAATTTGTAGTTTTCGGGTCTCAGCGTCCAACTTTCCCCTTCGGCAACATTTTCGCCCTGATAAACAACCAGCCGATTGTCCAAAAAGTAACCACGCGGGAAATTTTCAATTATTTCATGAACCCGTTCCTCAGAAAAGCCGCAATTCTGCAAAAGTTCATTGTGGGCAAAAGCGTTGCCGGACCGGCTGAAAATTATTCCGATTTCGGGAATAATCACAAAAGGACGGCGCCGCTCGTGATAATCGATTATCGCTTCGTTCATGTTTTTCTCTCTAAAATTTTTGTTTATTATAAAAAATAAAACTTAAAAAACACTAAACTCATTGGACAAAGCAAAAGTTTTATCATCTAATGTGATTTATGACACGGAGCAAAACATGCTGAAAACACTTTTTGAAAACGCGCGCAATGACGACGGATATATTGATAATCGAAACTTTGAAGACGAAACGGCAGACGGCCTTGACATATCCGGCTGCGATTTTGAAAACGTGCTTTTTCGCCGTTGCAAATTCAGCCATTGCAACTTTGAACGGGCCAGTTTTGGCAATACGACATTTGACGGCTGCGATTTTGCCAACTGCAACTTTGAAAACAGCTACTGGAAAAAGGCCGGAATTTCGGACAGTAAGGGAGACGGCGGAAATTTCAGCGGCAGCCGCTTTAAGGAATGCGTCTGGAAGGACAGTTCCTTCTGTTATGCGAATTTTTCCCGGGCCGTGTTCGAAGGTACGCATGTCCGGCGCTGCAAATTTCGCGAAGCGTTTCTGTCCGAAGTCAAATTTCGGCTGACGTTATTTAAAGAAACGGATTTTTACCGCGCCGATTTCTTTAAAACGCCGCTGAAAGGAATGGACATGTCCGACTGCATCCTTGACGGCATTCTGGTATCGGAAACATTCCGCGAACTGCGCGGTATGAAGGGCGGCATTGAACAGGCTCTCAGTCTGGCCGGGCTGCTCGGTATGGAAATAAAATAAAAAAAGCGGTTTTCTTAAATTCAATAAGAAGCCGCTTTTTTGATTATTCCCGAACCATGTTTACTCTGATAACACGCTTATCGGTTTTAATTTCTTTCAACCCCCAGCCTTTTATCTTCTCTCCCTTTTGCAGAAAGATATTGTAAACCCGGCGGTAGTTGTCAAAAACGACGCTGACGCAATTACTTTCTTCAGACAAAACCGTCATATCGGTTATTTTTTCGCCTTTTCTGACATAAACGTCAACCGTACGGTCCTTTTCCTCCAAGATTGTGCTATGATATTTTTTCATCTCCACATAATCCTGACGGATTTGTTCAAACAGCGCGGTTTCCGCTTCTTTTTCCTTGTTTTGCGAGCATGAGCACAACAGCGCACACAACGCGAATAATAGTATTCTGTTCATATTCTTAAAGTTTTATCATTAGGTAACATAGCATATTTTTGTCCATAAAACAACTGTTAATCGGACGCAGAAAAATTTTGCCGGCCAAAAAAGTTTATGATATATTCGCCACATTATTCGGAGACAGATTATGGCAGAAGAAAACAAAAACGAAAAGAAACGGAGCCGAGGCGGCCGTCTGCTTGCGCTGATGCTGACCTCGCCGGTCAATACGCTGTTCATTCTGGCACTGGCATATTATGCCTTTCAGATTTATGTGCTGAACAACTCGCCGCTTCTAAACAAGGCAATCATGCTGGGCATCGCCTGTTTGTGGATTTTGTGGTTTGCAGCCAAGAATCTGATTAAGCTTCTGCTGCTTCTGATCCTGGCAGGAACCGCCGTATACGGCTATTACGGCTATGCCACCCGCGATGTCCGCAAATGCGAGGAAAACGGCGGCGTCTGGAACAAAGAAAGTAAAACCTGCGAAGAAAAAACCGGCTGGCTGCACGAAATTCAGAAACTGGTCGAACAATATCTGAAAAAATAAGTTACCGACACGTTTTAGAATCGGCAATTCCCTGCAGCAGGGCCAAAATGGTTTTGCCGGTACTGTTCCTGAAACGCTGTTTGAGTTTGTAGCGGCGTTTGTATTCTTTGACTTTCGGATTTTCCTTGGCCTTGGCGGCTATTTTTTCCTTGTTTTTAAGGTAATATTCGCGGCAGCTTTGTTGGCGGTTGGCATTTTGATTATGCCGACGGTCAATTTCCTTCAACAATTCGGGATTTTCTTCCTTGAGGCGGCGGCGCCGTTCATTATTGCGGCTGCGAATGGTTTCGCGGTTTTCCTCACGATATTTCCGGTTGCGGCCGCGGCTGACAATCCGCTGATAATCTTTCTTTTCCTGAGGCATCTGCCGCCAGTATTTTCGAGCATCGGCCGCCGCTTTTTCAGGATTTTCGGCACGCAGGCGCTGCATGCGCAGTCTGCTTTTTTCACGCAGTTCGGCCTTTTTTTCTTCCGACAGCGACGCGCGATAAAGCTTATACTTCTCAGGAGAATAGGTTTTGTTCCGGGCTTTGCGGTTGTCTTTCCGCAAAGTTTCCCGGTTGGCATCAAGGTACTTTTTCTTTTCCGGATAAAAGGCTTCCCAAACAGCGGCCGCCTCGGCAAAACCGATATTGACCGCGCGGGCGGACGGTTTTTCGGCCGCTTTGAGATTCAGCCGGTTGAACACCTGCGGAAACAAGGCCAGACCTTGCCGCCGGCTTTGAGTTTTACCGGAATCAGGGCGTAAACCGCCAGAAAGGTTTCTTCGGAAAAATAAACATTTCCTTTGAAAACTTCGGCCAAATCATGTTCGGAAAGCAAACGCGACAACCCCGAAGACTGCAGAAAATCCTTTACTTCACCGCGCTCTTCCGGCACACCGCCCAACCAGGCGCAGAAAATATCCGACAATTCGTCAAAATCGTTCTTATTAAATTTTTTCAATAAAATTCTCCAAACTGATAATGTTCAAATTGTACGTTATTTTGTCTTTTTGTCAAATTATTTTGACTTTCGGAAAAAATTATTTGCTGGATTTTTGCATTTATATTGATTATGTTAATGTTTGCAGAAATGAGGATTAGATGATGAATCAGTTAAAACAGCAATTTGCGATTATCAACAGAATCAAATGTCTGGTCAAAAAGACCGGTTCGTCCTTTTTCAGGCGCCGCAAAGATCCCGGCATATCCGAAGACATTGCCAAAAAAATTCAAAAATCCGCCTATGATCTGAGCCACCTCAAGCAAAAAGACATCATCACGCCTCCGTATCTGGACATTGCCGAACAGCTTCAGGTTGACGATGACCAGATTTTCCGCGCCGCCGTCTATAACCTGACCAACATTGCCGTCAATGAAGAACGCTATGCCGCCGAAATCATCAAAGCGTTGGAAGAGACTGCCTTTCAATGCAACAGAAGCGGAGAACAGCTTGAGTATGTCAAAAACAAAATAAACGTCATAAAAAATAAATTGCGAAACAAATAATTAAAGCCCTCTCAGATGAGAGGGCTTTTTTTCTTTGTCATATTCGGGCTTGGAGTCGATAGTTGGCGAGAACGAGCTATAAGCGAAGT
>OGDN01003273.1_pt1 | contig 17792 bp, 16 predicted proteins | sample 1570271 | NCBI WGS metagenome assembly OGDN01 (sample SAMEA4384481, study PRJEB24528) | human gut metagenome | reverse complement strand
GAGAACAGACTGCGTACAAGCTGGTGCTGCGGGTAGGTTTTCTTTTTATTTTCCAATAATACACCAATCACATTGGCGAAGGTCAGTCTGTTTCTCATCTGTGTGCTCCTTTCAGAGAGGATTTATCAATCCCGCTATCTATCTTATCTGTCTTTCTATATTTTCATTCTTTGAAAAGTTTCTATGTCAAGTCGCGGTCAAGTGACCGTCAATTATTTTATTCTCTATATTTTACTACAATTAACTTACAAAACGTAGCCGGGCGGCATCAGAAATGAAGCAAATCGGCTACAACAATCATAACACAAAACAAACTTATGTTCTACAAGAATATCGAAATGTTTTAACTGTACATTGAAAACTTCATGAGTTGTATTCACAGTCAACGGACTTTGCGATGATACTTAAAGCAATTTAAGCGGAGCAAAGAACAGACACTTCCGTCAAGGGTGGGAGATGATCTCGCGCAGGAGAGGCCCACAGGCAGGTTTCAGTAGTGAGAAATCGGTGCTAAAGAATCCAGACAGTGGATACGTAGAAAACCAAACTAAGAGTACCGGAACAATCTTACTTTAGGAACCGCTTATTGCGGGTAGGAAAGAAGGTGGTTACTGAATCAGATTCTTTCATAATAAGAATACGGAGGGTTTCAAAATGAGAATTCACAGATTGAATCTTAAAAAAAAGTATGTTATGATATAGGGCAGAACTGAAAAACGCGGAAATTACGGAGGTTTTGCATAGAATGGAACAGTACAAGCAGGAATTTATTGAGTTCATGGTGGATTGTAAGGCATTGAAATTTGGAGAGTTTACCTTAAAGAGCGGTAGAAAGTCTCCTTTCTTTATGAATGCAGGTGCGTATGTCACCGGTTCTCAGCTGATGAAGCTGGGTGAGAGCTATGCCAAGGCAATTCATGATACTTACGGTGATGATTTCGATGTATTGTTCGGGCCGGCATATAAGGGAATTCCCATCAGTGTGGTAACCGCAGTGGCTTACAGCAAATTATACGGCAAAGAGGTTCGTTACTGTTCCGACCGTAAGGAAGAGAAGGATCACGGTGCAGACAAGGGAAGCTTTTTAGGCAGTTCCTTAAAAGACGGTGACAGAGTCATTATGATCGAGGACGTTACCACTTCCGGCAAATCCATGGAAGAGACCGTTCCCAAGGTAAGAGGAGCCGCTAACGTAGAGATCGTCGGTCTGATGGTATCCCTGAACCGTATGGAGAAGGGACTGGGCGGCAAAGTCAGCGCACTGGAAGAGATTAAGGAAAAGTACGGATTTGATGCACATGCCATCGTAACCATGCAGGATGTCATCGACCATCTGTACAACAAGCCTTACAAGGGACAGGTATACATTGATGATACCCTGAAGAAGGCAATTGACGAATATTACGCTGTATACGGCGCTTAAGTAGTAGGAAGTAAGAAGACAGGAGGATTCCATGGAAGAGAAAATCTATAAGATCATGCGTGGAGCAGGTGCTCTGAATATTGTATTGGGAGTGATCTCCCTGGTAGTCGGAATCGCAGCGGGCGTACTGCTGATCATCAGCGGTGGGAAGCTTGTCTCCGGCAAGTCCCGTATTCTGTTCTGAATACAAAAGAGAAGAAGGGCGCCCTCCGGGCGTACAAATTGGGCATTTCCATACAGGAAGTGCCCTTTTCGGGTTCCGTGGGAGATATATTATGCGAAAAAAGAATTATATTTTTACCAATAAAAAGCATTCTGACAAGGCCATTATGTCGACGATTCTGGGCATTATCAGTCTGGTATCCATGGGAATCGTTACCTACCTGTCCTACAGCCAGGGCGGCGTGATGCATGGAGGATACGGTGTGGCCGGATTACTGGCTACCATTTATTCCCTGGTCGGTCTGGTGCTTGGGATTGTAACACTGAGAGATAAGGATATTTACCGACTGTTTCCGGTATTGGGGACGGTATTTAATTTTGTGTCCCTGGCGGGAATCAGCTTTTTATTATATTTGGGAAGTCGTTTATAAGGAGCATTTAAAATATGGAAGAAAAAGAACTTTTACGGGAACGTCTGGAACTGGCACTGGATCGGATCCAGGAGATCCCCGGTGATGATTGGCAGGGGGAAGCGTTACAATCCTGGAGAGAATATTTTACGGTAGTGGCAAAGTTTTTGCTCCTGATCGAAGATAACAGGAAATTCCTGGAACAGGATGGTCTGAAAACTGCCACGTTGGAAGAATTACAGCAGCGCAATCATGCCCTGTATGAAGATATTTTACCGGAAAACTACGAGAACAGTTTTGCCAATCCGGCTTATGCTGTGAAGATTCTGGGAGAGGAATTCGGAGCACTGGCGGCATTTCTGTATACAGAGATGCGCAGCCTGATCGGCTTTACCTACGAAGGTCGGCTGGAAGAACTGGTGATCCGGATGGAGTTGTTCTCCGAGGTGTATGCGGCATTTGTATATGAACAGCAGGAAAACCATAAGCTCCCCACGTATGCATCCATCCGTGAGATTCTTTACTGGTTTGTCAGCGATTATGCGGATGTAGCGGCGGAAGAGCGGGTGCGTGAAATGGTATGTCCGGAGAATAATTTTGCAGCAGCAATTCTTTGTACGACAGACCTTACAGATCTGCGTTATCTATATGCTTACGGTGAGTATGTGGGTGATAACGAGTTGAAAATGGCGGAATTCATGAATTCTCTGCCGGAGGAGACGATCCATACCATGGCGGATACTTACACGGAAGGGTATCGTATCGGCTTTGAAGTAACCGGCAAGGATCTGTCGAAGAAAGCAGTCGTGGATGTTCGTTATCAGCTGGGCTTTGAACGCATGATGAGAAGAGCACTGGAGAATTTTGAAAAAATGGGACTGCAGCCGGTGATCTACCGTGCAGCCTCCAGCATTTTGTACAATCCATCCATTTACAAGAATGGTTTTTACAGCGTCAGCCCCAACAGACAGTACGAGTTCGATCACAAGGACGACAGAGCCCTGTTTTTGGATAAAATGTACTGCAGCCGGAAGCAGGAAGTCATGCATACCGCGTTTGAAAAATATAAAAAGGAGGCACGCGGTTATGCCGGTCCCGCGGTGGTAGAGACCTTCGGTGAGTGTGATTTTGAACCGGTGAACAAGCCGGAAAGCCTGAAAATGACGGATGAGCAGAGTGCTTTACTGGTAGAGAACCGCACCCAGATGGGACAGCTGCAGAGACAATATATTATAGAAGAAGAGCGCAGCTTTACGATCATTGCGTTCCCGATCCCTGAAGTGGGTGACTGCTTTGAAGAACTGTTCCGGGAGACGATACGGATCAATACGCTGGATTATAAAAAATACCGGCGGATTCAGCAGACCATCATTGATGCCCTGGATCAGGCGGATCGCTGTGAGATCAAAGGCGGTAACGGCAATCGCACAGCCCTTACGGTAAATCTTTGGAAGTTACAGGATCCTGCGAAGGAGACTATTTTTGAAAACTGTGTGGCAGATGTGAACATCCCCGTGGGTGAGGTTTTTACCTCGCCGGTACTGGAAGGGACGAACGGGGTGCTGCACGTGACCCGGGTATTCTTAAACGGACTGGAATATAAGGATCTGGAGATCACTTTTGAAAACGGTAAGATCAAGGACTACCACTGCGGGAATTTTGCCACAGAGGAAGAGAACAGTGCATTTATAAAAGAAAACATCCTGTTCCGGCACAAGACGCTGCCCTTAGGCGAATTTGCCATCGGCACCAACACCACAGCGTATGCAGCAGCAAAACGTCTGGGGGTGGAAGCCAAGATGCCGATTCTGATCGCAGAGAAGATGGGACCTCATTTTGCCGTGGGGGATACCTGCTATTCCCATGCGGAGGATGTGAAAGTATATAACCCTGACGGCAAGGAGATCGTGGCAAGAGAGAATGAGGTGGCGGCGCTTCGCAGTGTGAATCCGTCCAAGGCATATTTTAACTGTCACACAGATATTACTATCCCTTATGATGAACTGGCGGAACTGACCGCGGTGAAAAAGGATGGCGGGCGGATCACTATCATAGAAAATGGGAAATTCGTCCTGCCGGGTACGGAAGAACTGAACGAACCGTTGCAGGAACTTTCCTAAAACATAAGATTTTATAAAACCATTGCATCATTGACAAGATTTTAGTAAGATAAAAATATATGGATAAACATCGGTACAACCGATACATGAGGAGGACATTATGGCAAATACAGAGAATTGCCCTAAGGTTGGCATTGTAATGGGTAGTGATTCCGATATGCCTGTGATGGCGAAGGCAGCAGACATTCTGGAAGAACTGGGCATCCCTTATGAGATGACCGTGATCAGCGCTCACAGAGAGCCGGATGTATTTTTTGAGTATGCAAAAAGTGCGGAGGAAAAAGGCTTCAAGGTAATCATTGCCGGAGCCGGTATGGCAGCCCATCTGCCCGGTATGTGTGCCGCTATTTTCCCGATGCCCGTCATCGGTATTCCAATGCACACCACTTCCCTGGGAGGCAGAGATTCTCTGTATTCCATCGTACAGATGCCCTCCGGTATCCCCGTTGCCACGGTAGCCATTAACGGCGGCGCCAATGCAGGACTTCTGGCAGCCAAGATCCTGGCAACCTCCGACGCGGAACTTCTTGGAAAACTGAAAGCATACAGCGTAAAATTAAAAGAACAGGTAGAAGCCAAAGATGCAAAACTGCAGGAGATCGGCTATAAAGCATACCTGGAAGGCATGAAAAAATAAGAAGATAAGACAGAGAATCCGGGACCTCTTAAGAGGCTGCCCCACTAAATAAAACGAAAGAGCCCCTGCGGCGGAAATGAGGAGAAAATGGATTACAAGAAAGCTGGAGTAGACATCGAAGCAGGCTACAAGTCTGTAGAACTGATGAAGAAGTACGTGAAGGAGACCATGCGTCCCGAAGTAATGGGCGGCATCGGAGGTTTCTCCGGAGCATTTTCCTTAAGTGCCATCAAAGATATGGAGGATCCCGTACTCCTGTCCGGAACCGATGGTGTAGGCACCAAGCTGAAGCTGGCATTTTTAATGGACAAGCATGATACCATCGGTATCGATTGTGTAGCCATGTGTGTGAATGATGTGGCATGTGCAGGCGGCGAACCTTTATTTTTCCTGGATTATATTGCATGCGGACGCAATATCCCCGAGAAGATCGCTACCATCGTAAAGGGTGTGGCAGAGGGCTGTAAGCAGTCTGACGCAGCACTGGTAGGCGGTGAGACCGCAGAGCATCCCGGACTGATGCCCGAGGATGAGTATGATCTGGCAGGATTTGCAGTAGGCGTGGTAGAGCGTAAAGATCTGATCACCGGTGAGAATATCAAGTCCGGCGATGTACTGGTGGGCATTGCTTCCTCCGGTGTACATTCCAATGGTTTTTCTCTGGTGAGAAAAGTATTCAATATGACAAAAGAGAGCCTGGATACCTATTATGACGAGCTGGGCAAGACTCTGGGTGAGGCACTGCTTGCTCCCACCAGAATCTACGTGAAGGCTATGAAGTCTGTGAAGAACGCAGGCGTTAAGGTAAAGGGCTGCAGCCATATCACCGGTGGTGGTTTCTATGAGAACATCCCCAGAATGCTTCCCGACGGCATCCGTGCAGTCGTGAAGAAAGACAGCTACGAAGTACCTGCTATTTTCCGCCTGATGCAGAAGAAAGGCAATATCACAGACGAGATGATGTATAATACTTACAACATGGGTCTGGGCATGGTACTGGCACTGGATCCCGCAGATGTGGATAAGACTCTGGAAGCTCTGAAGGCAGCAGGAGAGACTGCTTATGTGGTAGGTACCTGCGAAGCCGGTGAAAAGGGTGTGACCATATGTTAAGAGTAGTCGTACTGGTATCCGGCGGCGGCACGAATTTACAGGCAATCATTGATGCCATTGCAGCCGGTAAGGTTAAAAACGCACAGATCGTGGGTGTCATCAGCAATAATAAGACAGTGAAGAGCTTAGAGAGAGCACGCAATGCGGGAATTCCCGCGGTCTGTGTGTCTCCGAAGGATTATGAGAGCAGAGAGGTATTTAATGAGGCACTGCTTGCAAAGGTGAAGGAATTCACTCCGGACTTAATCGTACTGGCAGGTTTCCTGGTGAAGATCCCGGAGGCAATGGTACACGAATACAGCAACAGGATCATCAATATCCACCCGTCCCTGATCCCTTCTTTTTGCGGCGTGGGATACTACGGACTACATGTGCATGAAAAGGCACTGGAGCGCGGTGTGAAAGTCACCGGAGCTACGGTACATTTTGTGAATGAAGGCATGGACGAGGGCCCCATCATTGCACAGAAGGCAGTGGCAGTGGAAGATGATGATACCCCGGAGATCTTACAGAGACGTGTCATGGAGCAGGCAGAGTGGCTGCTTCTGCCGAAGGCGATAGATGATATTGCCAACGGACGGATCTGCGTGGCAGACGACAAAGTAAAGCATACAAACAGCAAAAAATAAGGAAGGCAGAAGATATGGGTATGAAAGTATTGATCGTAGGCGGTGGTGGCAGAGAGCATGCTATTGCAGCCTGTGTGGCGAAAAGTCCTAAAGTGGATAAGATCTATTGTGCTCCGGGCAATGCCGGAATCGGTCAGATCGCAGAGTGTGTTCCCATCGGAGCCATGGAATTCGATAAGATCGTGGCATTTGCGAAGGAACAGGCAATTGACCTGACCATCGTAGGTATGGATGATCCCCTGGTCGGCGGACTGGTGGATGCACTGGAGGCAGAGGGCCTGCGTGCTTTCGGACCCCGTAAAAATGCAGCCATACTGGAAGGAAGCAAAGCTTTTTCCAAGGATCTGATGAAGAAATACAACATTCCCACTGCGGCTTATGAGAATTTCGATAACGCGGAGGATGCTGTTAAGTACCTGAAGGAGCAGGCAAGCTTCCCCATCGTGCTGAAGGCGGACGGTCTGGCACTGGGCAAGGGCGTATTGATCTGCAATACTTTAGAAGAAGCACTGGCAGGCGTGGATGAGATCATGCTGGATAAAAAGTTTGGCGCAGCCGGCAACCGTATGGTCATCGAAGAGTTCATGACCGGCAGAGAAGTCAGTGTTCTTTCTTTTGTAGATGGCAAGACTATCCGCATCATGACTTCCGCGCAGGATCATAAGAGAGCGAAGGACGGTGATCAGGGTCTGAACACCGGTGGTATGGGAACCTTTTCTCCCAGCCCCTTCTATACCGAGGAAGTGGATGCATTCTGTAAGAAATACATCTACCAGGCTACCGTGGATGCCATGGCAGCGGAAGGCAGACCTTTCAAGGGAGTCATCTTCTTCGGACTGATGCTGACAAAAAACGGTCCCAAGGTACTGGAATACAATGCCAGATTCGGCGACCCGGAGGCGCAGGTGGTACTGCCCCGTATGAAGAACGATATCATCGAAGTGATGGAGGCCTGTGTGGATGGCACACTGGATCAGATCGACCTTCAGTTTGAAGACAATGCTGCGGTATGTGTGGTTCTGGCAAGCGACGGCTATCCCGTATCCTATGAGAAGGGATTCGTGATAAACGGTCTGGAGAACTTCGACGGAAAAGACGGTTATTATTGTTTCCATGCCGGAACGAAGCTTACGGACAAGGGAATCGTCACAAACGGTGGTCGCGTTCTGGGAGTGACAGCAAAGGGAGCTACCCTGAAGGAGGCACGTGCCAATGCCTATGCGGCAACGGAATGGATCTCTTTCGAGAATAAATACATGCGTCATGACATTGGCAAGGCAATTGATGAAGCGTAAGGCAAGGTCAGGATACAAAAGGAGTTGCAGATGAAAAAGACAGTACAGAGAATAAGTAAATGTAAAGCTTTCTGGGGAATGCTTGCACTGGTACTTGTGTTGGGAGCAGGACTTTTTGCCGGGGATCTGGCAATCGTCAGCCATGCGGAGAGTGCGGCCAAGGTAACGGCATCCAGTGCCAAGATCCGTAAGAGTGCGGACTCTTCCAGTGAAGTCATCGGAAGTGCGTCCAAGGATAAGACAATCTCCATCAAGAGTCAGACCAAGGGTGCAGACGGTTATACCTGGTATGAAGTATATGTGGATGCGAATACGCTGGGATATATTCGTTCCGACCTGGTAAGCATTACCGACGGATCTACCCCGTCGTCTTCTTCAGGTACAACAACGACTACAACGACTACGACCACAGCGACACCGGCGCCTGCTGTGAATGAGACCCCTGTGGAGGTTACAGCAGTGGAGCCTCTGAGTGCTACCGTAACCGGCGGACAGTCCGTACGTGTGCGCAGCAATGCTTCTACTACCAGCCAGATTGTGACTACTGCGGAGAACGGAATGGCGCTGACCGTCACCGGTCAGGCTACCGGTACCGATGGCAAGACATGGTATCAGATAACCTTTATATCCAACAGTATTGAGGTGACCGGATTTATCCGTTCCGATTATGTGGCATTGTCCGGAGAATTGCAGGCACCTGTGGAAGAACAGCCCGCAGAGGAACAGCCTGTGGAAGAACAGCCCGAGGATACCCAGACGACATCAAAGGATTGGGATACCCAGTTACAGGGAGATGCCTGGTATCTGTTAGATATGGCGGGACAGAAGCAGTACAAGATCGAAGACCTGTTCAATTCCATAGATCAGATCACGGAGATCAACGCACAGTTTGACACAGATCAGAAGAAATTAAAGAGCCAGAAGGCGGTCATCATTGTACTGGTGATTCTGTTAGTATTTCTGGCAGCGGCAGTAACACTGCTGATCTTCAAGATCAAGGATATGATGGATGCGGCTGACTTCTCTGATGCGGAGGAAAGCGTCCGCAGAAGAAGAGTGGACAGACCGAAAACCGGTAGACCTCAGGGCGGCAGACCGGCGGGACAGAGTAGCAGACCCCAGGGCTCACAGAAGGTAATGCATGAAGTAGGTGCAGAGAGAAGACCCACGGGACAGGGACAGAGATCCGTAACAGGGCAGCAGACAAGACCTGTAGGACAGGGAGCAAGACCTATGGCAGGGCAGCAGGCAAGACCCGCAGGGCAGGGAGCAAGACCTGTAGGACAGGGAGCAAGACCTGCAGGGCAGCAGGCAAGACCCGTAGGACAGGGAGCAAGACCTGTAGGGCAGCAGGCAAGACCCGCAGGACAGAGCAGCAGACCTGTGGCAGATCAGCAGGCAAGACCTGCAGGACAGGGAGCAAGACCCGTAGCACCCCAGAGCCAGCGTTCCGTGGCGCCCCAGGTAGACCGACCGACCAGACCTGTACAGAAGGAAGGCAATCAGGATCCCGGCTGGAAGTCCAAGAACTTCATGTCCGATGATGACGAATTTGAATTCGAATTCCTTAACTGGGACGGTGACGAAGAACAATAAAAATCTGAGTAATCATAAAAGAGAACGGTATCTTACGAAAGTGGGATGCCGCTTTCTTTTTAAAATTTTGATAAACTTTCCGGGTCTACGGTTGACAGTATCGCCCTCGCTGTTATAATAAACGTATAACAATCGGTGACATGGGAAGGGAGTGATTTTGATGATAATAGAGATAGATTTCAACAGTGATGAAGCGCTCTATATGCAACTGCGCAATCAGATCATCATGGGAATTGCCACGTCACAATTTCATGAAGGAGATTCCCTGCCAAGTGTAAGGCAGCTGGCGGATACCATCGGGATCAATATGCATACTGTAAATAAGGCATACACGGTCCTGAAGCAGGAAGGCTATGTCAAGGTAGACAGACGAAAGGGCGCAGTGATCGCTCTGGATGTGGACCGGATGCGTGCAGTGGATGAATTACGGAAGGAACTGCAGGTAATACTGGCTAAGAGCAGCTGTAAAAATATTTCCAGGCAGGAAGTGCATGAGCTGATTGATGAAATATATGAAGAATATGGAGGACTGAATTGATGCAGTCACAGTTTACGGATAAAGCGCAGAACGCGCTTGCCCAGGCAGGCAGATGTGCCAGAAGCCTGAAACAGGGCTATATCGGAACCGAACACATTCTGGTGGGACTTTTAAAGGAAGAGTCCGGTGTAGCAGCCAAAGTATTAATGGATAACGGCGTGGAAATAGACCAGGTCATGGAAATGATCCGGGATCTGATCGCTTTTGAAAACGGTGTGGCAGTGAAGGACAGAGAAGGGTATTCTCCCAGAGCGGCGAGAATCCTGGAGGAAGCACACCGTCAGGCAGCCCGTTTCGGACAGAAACAGACCGGCACAGAGCATCTGCTGCTGGCACTGATCAAAGAAGGCGAGAATGTTGCTGTACGTCTGTTGAACACGTTGGGGGCCAATGTACAGAAAATATATGTGGATACCCTGATCGCTATCGGACAGGATGGCAATCTGTATAAGGAAGATCTGGGGAAAAAGGGCGACCGCAAGGCAAAGCAGTCTACACTGGAACAATACAGCAGAGATCTGACGGCTTTGGCGAGAGAGGGCAGGCTGGATCCTGTCGTGGGCAGAGAAGAAGAGATCCGCAGAGTCGTACAGATCTTAAGCCGCCGCACGAAGAACAATCCCTGTCTCGTCGGAGAACCCGGTGTAGGTAAGACCGCTGTGGTAGAAGGGCTGGCAGCCCGGATCGTAGCGGGAGATGTGCCTTTTACCGTACAGAATAAGAGAGTACTGACCTTGGACCTGTCGGGAATGGTAGCGGGCAGTAAGTACCGCGGTGAGTTCGAGGAACGGATCAAGAAAGTATTAAAAGAAGTAACGGAGGACGGGAATATTATTTTATTCCTGGATGAACTGCATACGATCATCGGAGCCGGAGGGGCAGAGGGTGCCATTGACGCATCCAACATCATGAAGCCTTCCCTGGCGAGAGGTGAAATCCAGTTAATCGGTGCAACCACCATTGCAGAATATCGCAAATACATTGAGAAGGATGCAGCGCTGGAGCGCAGATTCCAGCCGGTGACTGTCGAAGAACCCACAGAGGAAGAGGCTGTCCGCATTCTGGAAGGCATCAAGGGAAAATATGAAGATCACCATCATGTGGAGATTACCCCGGAAGCCATCGAAGCTGCAGTCAGACTGTCCAGCCGTTATATTAACGATCGTAATCTGCCGGATAAGGCCATCGATCTGATCGATGAGGCGGCAGCCAGTGCCAGACTGCATGCGCTGGACGTGCCGGATAAGGCAAAGGAGATTTCTGACCGGATCCATGAGATGGATCAGGAGATGGAGAGAGCCATCCGCATGGAAGCTTTTGACCAGATGGCAGAGATTAAAAAGAAGCAGGATGCTTTGGTGAAAAAGCAGGAGCGCCTGATGAAGAAACGGGAAAAACAGGAAGCAGGCAGCACTTTAAGTATCGGCGAGAACGAGATTGCCGAGGTTGTTGCCCAGTGGACCAAGATTCCCGTACAGAAGCTGGCGGAAAAAGAGAGCGAGCGGCTGTTAAAGCTGGAGAAGACCCTGCACAAGCGTGTCATCGGTCAGGAAGAAGCAGTGACGGCAGTGGCTAAGGCAATGCGCAGAGGCCGTGTGGGCCTGAAGGATCCCAACCGTCCCATTGGTTCTTTCCTGTTCTTAGGACCTACCGGTGTGGGTAAGACAGAGCTGTCCAAAGCACTGGCAGAGGCAATGTTCGGTTCCGAGGATGCCATGATCCGTGTCGATATGTCCGAATATATGGAAGGACATTCAGTCTCCAAGATGATCGGGTCACCGCCCGGATATGTGGGATTCGAAGAAGGCGGACAATTAAGCGAGAAGGTACGCCGCAATCCCTACTCCGTCGTGCTGTTCGATGAGATCGAGAAAGCTCATCCCGATGTATTTAACGTACTTTTACAGGTGCTGGATGACGGTCATATCACGGACTCCAAGGGACGTAAGGTCAGCTTCAAAAATACCGTACTGATCATGACTTCCAACGCGGGTGCACAGCGTATCGTGGATCCCAAGAATCTGGGCTTTGCCACAGAGAAGAGCGAGACCAAAGATTACGAGAAGATGAAAGCGGGTGTCATGGAAGAGGTAAAGCACAGCTTTAAGCCGGAATTCATCAACCGTATTGATGACATTATCGTGTTCCATCAGTTGAATAATGAGAACATGAAGGAGATCGTGAATCTGCTGGCAGCCAATCTCTATAAGAGATGTGAGAACCAGCTGGGAATTCATCTGACCATCACCGCGGCGCTGAAGGAACATCTGGTATCCAAATATGCGGATAACAAGATGGGGGCAAGACCTTTAAAGCGTGCGATCCAGTCGGTGGTAGAGGATGCTCTGGCAGAGGAAATTCTGCAGAAAAAGGTGGTACCGGGAGATAAAGTATCCGCCGGATTTAAGGAAGGAAAAGTGGTATTTACGGTTAAAAATAAATAAAATTTTTTGTAGAAAAACAGTGTGAGATATATTATACTGTAACTATTCAAAACCCCATTCGCAAAGGACAAAAGAGAAAGATTGCGGATGCAGTTACTTTCAGGAGGACAGACAGATGGCAGTAGTGGAAGAAATACTTCGCAGTGAAGCAGACGGATCTATCAGCTTTGGTAATCACAAGCTGGCCAAGAAGGCAAAGGTAGAAGATTATGAGCATGCAGGAGATCTGCTGAAGGTTAAGACCTACAATGAGATGACAAAGTTAGAGAAGAACGGAATGTTTTTATATGAATCTGTTCCCGGAACCAGTGTGCTGGAGTTTAAGGAATCTGACAACAGCGTGGAGTTCATCGTAGAGGGTGATGAGGATTCCCAGATCACCGTAGGTCTGAAGGATGATACCGAGTACGAAGTATTGATCGACGGCAAGAACGTAGGAACCATGAAGACCGGACTTGGCGGCAAGCTGAGCTTAAGCGTAGAACTGGAAGCAGCAGGTGAAGTACCTGTTAAGATCGTAGAAGCGTAAGGACGCACTGCAAAGGAGTCCAGGCACGGAGGATATTGTAGTACTTCGTGACTGGGCTCTTTTTTATAACGATTGGGGAGAGAGCATGGCAAAAGGTAAGACAGCCACCGTTTTTTTCTGTCAGAACTGTGGCTATGAATCCACGAAATGGCTGGGACAATGCCCCGGTTGCAGAGAGTGGAATACTTTCGTGGAAGAGACGATAGATAAAACAGAATTAAAGAATACCGGAAACGGTGCGAAGAGAGACAGAAGAGAGGCATCAGAACCCTGTGTACTGTCCGAGATTGCCATCCGGGAGGAGAATAAGACCCTCACCGGGATCAAAGAACTGGATCGGGTGCTGGGAGGCGGTATCGTGCAGGGATCCCTGACACTGGTAGGCGGAGACCCCGGAATCGGTAAGTCCACACTGTTATTGCAGGTCTGTCATAATCTGTCTGCGGCGGGACATAAGGTACTGTATATCTCCGGAGAGGAATCCAAGGTACAGATCAAGATGCGGGCGGATCGTCTGGGCAATTTTTCGGAGCATATGCTCCTACTGTGCGAGACGAATCTGGACATTATCGGTGAAGTGATCCGCAGGAGTAAACCGGAGGTCGTGATCATTGACTCTATTCAGACCATGTACAACGAAAATGTGTCGGCGGCACCGGGAAGCGTATCCCAGGTGAGGGAATCCACAGGCATCCTGTTGCAGCTGGCGAAAGGACTGGGAATCTCGATCTTCATTGTAGGTCATGTGACCAAGGAAGGTACGGTGGCAGGTCCCAGAGTGTTGGAACATATGGTGGACACGGTACTTTATTTTGAAGGGGACAGACATGCGTCCTACCGTATTCTGCGGGGCGTGAAGAACCGTTTTGGATCCACGAATGAGATCGGTGTCTTCGAGATGCGGGAGACGGGGCTGGCAGAGGTCAAGAATCCTTCGGAATATATGTTGAACGGTCGACCGGAGAATGCCAGCGGTTCTGTGGTGGCATGTACCATGGAGGGCACCAGACCGCTTCTGATCGAGCTGCAGGCGCTGGTGTGCCACAGTAATTTTGGCATTCCCAGAAGACAGACCACCGGTACGGATTTTAATCGCGTAAATCTCCTGATGGCAGTATTGGAGAAGCGTTCGGGAGTACAGTTATCCTCCTGTGATGCCTATGTGAATATCACCGGCGGTATCAAGATCCAGGAGCCGGCGATTGACTTAGGGATCGTGCTGGCGATTCTGTCCAGCTTCCGGAATAAGGCATTGAACCCGAAGATGGTTGCCTTCGGAGAAGTGGGCTTAAGTGGAGAGGTACGTGCAGTCAGCATGGCAAAACAACGTGTGGCAGAGGCAGAGAAGCTGGGCTTCGAGGAATGCGTGGTGCCTTATGTGTCACTGGAAGAGTGCAAAAAGGGAAGTAGGATCCGGGTCATCGGCGTAAGCTCCGTGCAGGATGCGGTCGATAAAGTATTTGACTGATGATCCTAATCTGTGAAATGCATTTGAAAAAGAGACCAGGAATGGTCAAAAGATATGAGGAGGGCAAAACATGCCTGTAAAAATAGGAATTGATATCGGCAGCAGCACAACGAAGATCGTAGCTTTTGAAGGGAAACATATGCTTCCGCCCATGGCGGTCAAGGCAGACAGCCAGGTGGCATCTCTCTATGGCGCATTCGGCAGATACCTGTACGAGAACAACCTGGAACTGTCGGACGTAGAAGGTGTCTACATCACCGGCGTTGGAAGCAAGTATGTGGAGAAAGCGGTATATGATCGTCCTACCTATAAGGTAGACGAATTCATAGCCACCGGAACCGGCGGTTATTACCTCACGGATAAAAAGGAAGTCATTGTCATCAGCATGGGCACCGGAAGCTTCTTCGTCAAAGTAACTGAAAATGAGATGAAGCATTTAGGCGGTGTCGGCTTGGGTGGCGGAACCATCTGCGGACTGTCCACGATCATGCTGAACACCGGAGACATCCATGAGATCGTACCCCTGTCCCGCAAGGGTGATGTGACGAAAATCGATCTGCGGATCGGCGATCTCGCCAAGGAAAAGCTCCCGGGTCTGAACCTGGATGTGACTGCATCCAATTTCGGTAAAGCAGATGCCCAGTCCAAGCCCGAAGATATTGCAGCCGGTATTGTACATATGGTCATCGAGAACATCTGTCAGGCAGGAATCTTAGCCTCCGTGAATACCGGCATCAAGGATTACATCCTCATCGGTGGTCTGACCAAATTCTTCGAGTGCCGCCAGATCATCGAGGACTTCAAGAGCCTGTGGGACGTGAAGATCAGTATTCCGGAGTACTCCGATTACGCTACCGCGATAGGGTCTGTGATCGCGCCGGATTCGGAGAAAGAGGAGATCTGATAATATAGCTGCAAAGACAACACCCCGGCATGGCGCGGGTCTATAAATCGCGTCGTGCCGGGGTGAAATTGTATCCAATAGTATCCAAAACAGAAACAAAAAAAGCCGATAACATCGACTTTTTAAAGCAGGGGAAGAGGGGATCGAACCCCCGTTAACGGTTTTGGAGACCGCCGCACTACCGCTGTACTATTCCCCTATGAAATTGTATCAGTTGAATCACTGACGAAAACTATTATAGCATAGATGTTTACTATTTAGCAAGTGAAAATTTCAAATTTTTGCAAAAACTTTTGCAATTCCAAAGGAAACCACAAAAAATAACTTATAACACAATTAAAGCAGCCGCAGGCGGGAAACCTGCGGCCACTTTAATTGTGTAAAAGGGGAATTCTTCCGGAAATCTACTTATATAAGCGGTTCGGCTCTCACCGAACATGTTTAGTATAGTACACAATTTGGCTTTTGTCTACCACTTTTTTGCAAAAATCGGCAAAAAAATTGCAAAAATAATTTTGCTTAGAAAACAAAGTGCAGAAGAAAATGAGAAAAATGTATATAATCAGGTACATACTGGGAAAAGCTTGCTTTTCTGCGCAGCTTTCGTGTAATATAGGCGTTATATGAGTATAAGAAAGTACGGCAGATAAGGGCTGTACGGAAATGAGGGAATCTATGGAACAGCATTTTAATACCCCGTCGGAAGTCATTGATACCAACATGAAGGCAGGAGAGGGCAAGGCGCATCTTCCCCTGGGTAAGATGATCCTGTTAGGCATTATGGCAGGTGCGTTCATCGCACTGGGCGGAGCTACCAGCAGTACCGCAGCACATGCCATTGACAATGTAGGTCTGGCACGATTCGTGGCAGGCATCATCTTCCCTGTGGGACTGATGATCATTGTATTTGTGGGCGGAGAACTTTTTACCGGTAACTGCTTGATCGTCATGGATGTGGTAGGCAAAAAGGTGACCTGGTTCGAATGTATCCGCAATCTGATCGTGGTTTACTTCAGCAATCTGATCGGTGCGCTGATCATTGATACCCTGATTTATTTTTCCGGTAATCTGGATTACACCGGTGGGCTTTTGGGTGCCTATGCCATCAAAGTGGCAGTCGGCAAGGTAGGCATTTCTCCTCTGAAGGGAGTCACCTCCGGCATCCTGTGCAATATTCTGGTATGTATTGCGATCCTGATGGCAGCGGCAGCTACGGATATCGTAGGTAAGGTCTGGGCGATCTTCTTCCCAATCATGGCATTCGTAGTCGGCGGTTTTGAGCACTGTGTTGCAAATATGTTCTACATTCCCGTAGGCATGATGGCTGCACAGAATCCCGCTTATGTGGCAAAGGCACAGGAAGCTTACGGCCTGACCGCCGAGCAGATCCAGGGGCTGACATTGCTTCACAGCCTGAACAACTTTATTCCCGTTACCATCGGCAATATTTTAGGTGGAATGGTATTCGTAGGAATCCCCTGCTTCTTTATCTATAAGAAGAAGTGGCAGAAATGGCATGAGGAGTCCAAGACCGCATAGGGCGAGTGGGTCACATAGTAAATACAGAGCAGAACAGGAGCAGCTTGGGATGATCATAGCATCCCGGGTTGCTTTTTGCTTATACGATGCATCAGATATAAATTATGCTTGCATAAGAGTTTGCAGAGGATAAGCCGGATATGGATTTTCAGAATTATAAACGAAATATTAAATCGCATTTTCAGACATGTAATATAAAAACAGAAGAAAACAAGAGAAAAAATGAGAAAATAAAAGGATTTGCATTTTAAATGACTGTGAATAGGTTTGAAAATATCGGCATATAAAACTAATATAAGCTATATAAATTAGCACTCGACAAAAATGAGTGCTAACAAATGAAGAAGAGTAATATGATATTTAAATAGTTATAAGGAGGCAATTGTCATGAATTTGAAACCCTTAGGTGACAGAGTAGTATTAAAACAGTTAGTTGCAGAGGAGACTACCAAGTCCGGTATCGTGCTCCCCGGTCAGAATAAGGAAAAGCCCCAGCAGGCAGAAGTTGTTGCTGTTGGCCCCGGCGGTGTTGTAGACGGCAAGGAAGTAAAGATGGAAGTTAAGGTTGGCGATCAGGTCATCTATTCTAAATATTCCGGAACCGAAGTAAAGCTGGATGACGAAGAGTACATCATCGTTAAACAGAGCGATATCCTTGCAATCATTCAGTAATTGTAACTATTCTGAATAGTTACCAGTAATTGCAAAGACCTAAAAAGAAATTAAGACTAAGAACAAATAAATTGGAGGCTGATTATTATGGCAAAAGAGATTAAATACGGCGCAGAAGCCCGTGCAGCATTAGAGGCTGGTGTTAACCAACTGGCAGATACCGTAAGAGTAACTTTAGGACCCAAAGGAAGAAACGTAGTACTGGATAAGTCCTTCGGTGCACCTCTGATCACCAACGATGGTGTTACCATTGCAAAAGAGATCGAGCTGGAAGATGCATTCGAGAACATGGGTGCACAGCTGGTAAAAGAAG
>OGDN01003269.1_pt1 | contig 17803 bp, 13 predicted proteins | sample 1570271 | NCBI WGS metagenome assembly OGDN01 (sample SAMEA4384481, study PRJEB24528) | human gut metagenome | reverse complement strand
GTGACCGTGATACCATGGAGCAGGAGCGTGTTAAGATCGAAGATCTGGATGCTTACTTTGCTAAGAAATTTGAGTGGTAAGATAGATGAACACAAGACGGATAGGTCTGATACTATGTGTACAGAGCTATCCGTTTTTTTATTTTATAAATATTTGCGATATTGGGTGGGAGTCATTCCCACCCGTTTTTTAAACAGATTCGTAAAGTTGTTTATATCATGTATACCAATCTCGTGAGCTATGGCATAGACAGGGAGAGTGGTGTTCTTTAAAAGCGATTTGGCCCGTTCTATGCGCAGGGAGATAATGTACTCATTTGGTGAATATCCGGTATGTTTTTTGAATTCTCTGGAAAGGTAAAATTTGCTTGTGTTGGCAAATGCCGCAAGAGAGTCCAGTGTTAGCGGCTGTGCAAAATTACTTTCGATATATTTGATGAGATAACGAATATTGTCAGGTGTATCATGTAAAACATTGTTGGCGTGTGAGAGAATTAACAGGTGGTTTAGCAATTGATCGATACAGGATGAGGCTTGCCAGTCGCGATAGTATTGGGGGTCTTGATAGGTCTTGAGAAGCTTATGGATATCCTGATGTAGTTGACCATTAAGCTCTTCATGAAAAATTGGCTCATAATGTTCCTGAAACATTTCATAGAAAGCTGGTAACAGAATACCGTTTATGTGCAGTATGCCAGTATCCCAATGGTTTCCCTCAACCTTATAAAGATGGTAGTTCATGCAATTGATAAAGAAACCGTCACCGGATTTTAACGGATAGGTTTTGCCTTCGTATGTAAGGGAACCGCTACCGTCATAGGTATAAAGCAATAAAAATGAGTCAAAACCGGAACGTTCTGTAAAGGAGCCAAACTGATAGTGAAAGATATCAAAATCTTGTATATAAAAGAGATTCTGTCTGGCAAAATCGGAAATGGGTGGGCGCTGGAAAGCATCTACACTTCCGGAAATACAAAAATTGGTGTTGCGCACGGCAGCTTGATTTACTTCTGCAGTCAGACAAGTCGTATCAATATGTTTGGAGGACAAGCGTCCTTGGGATACTGTAGTCAAAAAATGAATGTCAGGGAACAGATTTTCCATGTGAATGCCTCCTTTAAATGTTTTTTATTATCATAACAGATAGATTGAAAAAAGCAAGATAATATGATAAGACAACAAGATGACATGAGATGAACAAGTTTTGGAGAAGTAAGATAAGTATAGAAAAATACAAGAGTCTGGTATCGCATAGCAATGTGGAGAAGGTAAATGATGCCAGACAGAATGGAGAGAACAATATGAAAAGAAAAGAACGTGACATGTCGTCAAATGCAAAAATTGACATGGGAGAAAAACTGGCCTATGGATTTGGTGGCTCTTTTGGAGCCAGTGCCATTAATTTTTTTACGGCTGGTTTTATTTTGATTTTTTATACAGAGATTATGAAAGTTGACCCGCTTTTGGCATCTTCTGTTATTGGTATATCCAAATTGCTGGATGGTCTGTCTGACCTTGTGGCAGGACGAATCCTGGATAATACCCATCATAAAATGGGTAAGGCCAGAATATGGCTGCTTCGAATGATACCATTTACTATTGTATCTGTTTTCTCAATGTATCTGATGCCAATGAACATGGGAAAAGCAGCTCAGGCAGTATATATGTTTATTACATATAATCTGGCATCAACTGTCTGCTATACGATGGTGTATGTGGCTTATATGACGCTTAACGGTCTGATCACAACAGATCAGAAGACGAGAGGTATGAATGCAGGATTGCAGATGATGGGAGCCGTACTCCTATCTGTTCTTGGTAATGCGACGATTATTACCCTTTTACATAAGTTTAGCGGGGACGTTCAGCATTCTGCCTACGGTGATCGTCGCGGATGGCTCATGGTTGTTCTGATCTATATGATTATTTATGTTATTAGCGAACTGATCCTGATCTACGGCACCAGAGAACGTGTGAAGGAAAATACCGGGGTAATGGAAACACAGGAAGAGATGACAGAGGATGAGAAAAAGAAGGCGCATGAAAAATCCTTAAATGTTCCATTCCTTCTGACGATGAAAGCCCTTTTTACCAACAAGTATTGGATTATCAATCTGGTGTGTGGACTCGTAATCAGCTTTTTGATGGGTCTGGAATCTACGGTTGCATCTTTGATTTGTACCTATGTGTTAAAGGATGTGGCCTTCTATCAGGTGTCTGCTTCTGTTAATGCTGTTGCCATGTTGCTTTCCATGCTGCTTGGCTTTGTTCTGCTTCGTAAAATGGGCAAGAGAAACGCAGTTTTACTGGGGCTCGTTATCCGCGTTGGTGGAGGACTGGTTATGGCAGTTAATATCAGCAAGATGACAATTCTGCTTGGCGGCGTCATGGCAGGTATTGGTTATGGTATTGCCGGTTGTGCATTTGCATCTGTCATTCAGGATACGTTGACATATGGCGAGTGGAAAAATGGTTTTAGTATGATTGGTATGGGAAATGCAGCCAATTCGTTCTGCAACAAAGTGGGAAATAGTCTGGGTACGATTGTCATGGGCGCTATTATGTCAGCTACTGGATATGTGGCTGGACTTGCCGTGCAGCCTGCCAGTGCTATCATGGGATTTAAGGCGATTTATATTTATATTCCGATTATCTTGGAATTCGTAGCGATTATTGCAGTTACCCGATATGATTTGGACAAATTCTATGATGATATTCAAAAGGATCTGGAAGAAGGAAAGTATGCACCGGGTGTGACATCATATTTTGAAAAGAAAGCACAGGGAGAAGATGAATAATCATGCTGGAAAAAGATAAAATCCAATTTTTTGACACATCAACATTGAAAAACACAGAAGGCATAGAAAAGAGGGCAGAGGTATCCTACATCAGAAAGGAATTAGAATGTAGATTTCCAGACGAAGTTTTTAACCGGATTCAGGTGTCTTTTAATGATACCGGCAGATATCAGGCAAAGGTAAGCCTGATTGAGAAGTTTTTTGGTGGAGGTAAGCCAATTGAGAATCTGCCGCCTTATTACGAGGTGGAACTCTTTCATAAGACGGGTGATTATGAAGAACAGCTTATCGTCTGGAGCCCTTTGGCCTGGAATGACCGCTTTGCTGGTACCGCCGGTGGTGGAACCGGTATAGGTGGCAGGGGGTACCTGACCAGACCCAATAATACCCAGAGAGGCTGGACCGTACCATTTGCTGTCATGAATGGATTTTCAGCTGCCACCATGTATGCAGGAAATATCGAAGGCTGGAATGACCACACGATTGATTCTAAGACAGGTGAATTGCAACAGGATTTATATGAAAACTGGCGTTTGCGCAGTACACATAACATGACAATGTTTGGAAAAGCCGTGACAGAGATTTTACACGACCGTCCTATACGCTATTCTTATATGAATGGTGGTTCTGGCGGTGGCAGACAGTGTCTGATGGAGGTGCAGAATTATCCGGAGGATTATGATGGCGTGTGGGCATCCTGTCCGGCAATTAACTGGCATAAGTTTCTGATGGGTGGTTATTGGCCGGAAGTTGTGATGCAGGAACAGAACCATTTTCTGAATGCAAAAAAGAATCAGTTCTTTTTGGAGGCGGTCTGGAATGAAAATGGTGGACGGGACAAGTATTTTCATCTGGATACATGCAAGGAATTTGATCCATACAGGTATGTGGGAACGAAGACAAAAGGTGGTATCATTACGGACAAGGATGCCGCGGTTATGAAAGACATTCTGGATGGACCGCGAAGGGCAAATGGAGAACAGATGTGGTATGGATTCCGCCCGGGTGTACAGAACTGGCAATGTGTAATTCCAATAGGCACCTATTACTATCCACTTTTTGGACATCGGATTAAGCCGTTTGCATTAGGACCGATTTATATACGATGGATTACAAATCATCCGAAAGACAATTTTAAACAAATGACAAGACAACAATATGAAACTTTATATGATACAGGATTGGAAAAGTTTTCTGACAATCTGGGCGATAATCCGGCTATTGATGCATTTGTTGAACGTGGAGGAAAACTGATGATAGATCATGGTATAGATGATCCTCTGATTCCGGTAGATGGCACATTAGATTATCTGCAGAAAGTTAAGGAGCATTTTGGTGGTTGGAAAGCTTTGGACAAGTTCCTGCGTGTTTACATCACGCCGGGGGATAATCATGGGAACTGTCAGGGGAATGGTCCTGGTCTGACAGAGTCGGATGGTATGCGTGCTTTGATGGCATGGGTAGAAGATGGGTGTGTACCCGAAGAAATGCGAAAGGTTCGCGTAGACAGGAAAACAGGTGAGACTTTGGAAGAAGGGATGGAAGCTCCTTTTCGTTTGGAGGATGAATAAATGGGAGAATTTATACCGGGTGGTGTGTGGCTCGATACCAATGGCAAACGTATCCAGGCACATGGAGGTTCTGTGATTTGCCTGAAACATGTTTATTATTGGTACGGGGAGAACAAGGAAAAAACGGACGGAAAAAATGGTATCTGGCATTGGGGGGTAAGGTGTTATAAATCCTCTGACTTATATAATTGGGAGGACTGTGGCATCATTATTCCGCCAGATACGGAAAATCCGGAGTCTCCCCTATATCCTGAAAATTGCATGGACAGACCGCATATCATTTACAATCAAAAAAGAAAAAAATTTATCTGTTGGCTCAAAATCATGGAAAAGGATGGAAGTCAGAGTGAAACAATCTTGGAAGCAGACGATATATTAGGTCCTTATCAGATTATTCATACGGGATTACGTCCTTTGGGAATGAGTGCGGGCGACTTTGATCTGGCTGTGGCAGAGGATGGAAAGGCATACTATTATTTTGAAAGGGTTCATAGTGAACTGATCTGCGCAGATTTAACAGAGGATTATACGAATGTGACGGGGTATTACAGTACCCATTTTCCGAGACTATATCCGCCTTTTGTAAGAGAGGCACCAGCGCACTTTATGCGAAATGGAAAGCATTACCTGATTACTTCGGGAACGACGGGCTATTATCCGAATCCATCCGAGGTGGCAGTGGCAGATACCTGGCATGGTCCATATAGAGAACTGGGACTTATTCACAGACAGGATGAGAGTAAGACTTCTTTTCATTCCCAAATTTCATCCGTATTCAAGGTGGAAGGAAAAAAGGATTTGTATATTGCGTGTGCTGATCGCTGGCTGCCGGAACATATGGATCGGAAATATGAAAACTACAGTCGGATTTTTGAACTTTTGTTTTCGGGGCGTAGGGATGAAATCAGTCCAGATATGATGGGAGAGGCAGTGATAGAGAATACAGCAATCGCAGATTATGTCTGGCTTCCCATTTTTTTCGATGGAGACAGACCGTACATAAAATGGATGGATACGTGGTCATTGGATGATTTTGCATAGTGTGGGAGGTACAACTATGAACAGACTACAAGAGACAAGGGCAAATAGGATTTTTGTAGGCATATTGTGTTTATATAGCGCCGGAGGATTATTTACCGCAATTGTACGTGCCATAAAAGGTGAAACAATTTTTGGAATATTCAGTATATGCAGCGTCGTTGCTTTATTGTTGGTTATTGTGACAGCAAATCTGGAAAAAGGAAAAAAGCTTTTTCTACCGGTATCGGTTGTTGCATATGCTTTGATCTATTTTGTGGGAGCTATGAACATAGTATATCTTATTGATTCCATTTTTTATGTGCAGTTTGTGGCAAAAGGAGGAGCAAAAGAGGCATCCATCTCCATGGTTTTTACACCATTGCTTATGTGCCTTATTTTTGCACAGTTGACAATCTAGCAAAAGCTTTTGATAAAAACGCAGGTGTACTGACGCGGATTGTGGATCAGGAGAAGCAGTCTATGCAGACTGGTGAAAATATGAAAAAAGCATCTGCGCAGTTAAAAGATAAAACGGAAGAGGTTCGTACGATTACCGATACGATATTCAATATTTCCTCGCGGACAAATCTTTTAGCCTTAAATGCATCCATTGAGGCAGCGCGGGCAGGAGAGGTTGGCAAGGGGTTTGCAGTGGTGGCAGAAGAGATTCGTAAGCTGGCAGAGCAGACAAAAAAAGCTACAGAAAACATTTCCAATCTTTTGAATGAATTGTGTGATGGAACGGATATCGTTCATACACAGATAACGGATAATAATAATGTGACAAATCAGCAGAGTGCATCTATTCTTGTCATGGTAGAGGATTTTGGTGAACTGCAAAAGGAATTTAATCAGTTCCGCAGTAGTATGGATAAGATACGTGAGCAGATGGATTATATGGATAAGATGAATTATAGCATCTCCAGTCAATCGACGGATTTATCAGCATGCAGTGAGGAAGTATCTGCTTCTGTATCTGAAGCAGAAAACAATAATGTGCATATTGATGAATGCATACAGACGGTACAAGAACAATTAGATAAGATAACAGAACTTGTTATCCATATGGCAGGATAACAATCAAAAAATAACAAACAAGCGCCCGGCTTTAGACCGGACGCTTGTTTTTGTTATGTAGCATGAAGTGTTTTATTTATGAAGATAGGTATTGGCATACTGATACGTGGTATTCCAGAATTGATCCACAACAGCACTGTCAAACTCGCAGGTATGATTGGAACGAGGCATGTACAGGTAAGTATAATCTACGCCGTTGGATGCTAATGCATCGTTCATATTTGCACCATGTACATTGCCGACGATGATATCTTCATCTGCATATACCATGATGGTAGGTACTGTCTGTGGCGAAATATAGGAAATTGGTGAAATCTCTGCCAGTGCAGATTTTCTTTCTGCATCAGACATGTTTTGGTAATTCGGAATTAGTTTCTGTGCAAATGCGTTAAAGGTCAATGATGAAGACATCACGCCCGGAGCAAAGGCCTCTGGACATAAGTTGGCCGGACCGACCTGCTCAAATACCAGATTAACAGGCACACAGGCACTATTGGTACGGCTATAAGCATACAGAAGAGCCAAGTGTCCGCCAGCAGAATAGCCGGAAGTAGCTACGGAATCAATGGTATAACCGAGTTCGGCTGCCTGTGCAACAATGGTGTTGATGCAGTTTTGCATATCATCCATGATATTATTCATGCTGGTTGCTGCATTGCTTTCTGCTTCAAAGAGACGATAATCGATATCTGCAGTGATATAACCCTGACGTGTCATTTTGCCACAGGCATAGTCCATGGATTCTTTATCACCACTAATCCAGCTTCCTCCATGGGTGTAGAGAATAAGTGAAACTGGCCGGTCCTTTGGCGCATTTTTTGGAATGAATAAATTATAGGTATTTCTGGTATCACGGCTAGTGTCATAGACCTGATTGCGTAATACGATTGCTTCGTCTTCTGTTGGCGCAGGTTCATTTTGTCTTGATGCAGCTGCAAAAGCATTGTACAATGTCAGGTCATCACCGGACAGATCAGAAGGGTTGCCGCCAGACATGAGTTTGATTCCATCCAGCTTGTACCATTTGCCACCACCGTTGACGGAGTCATAAATCCAGTAGTAGGTAGAAAATCCATCTAAGTTCAATTGATTGTTGGAAGCATTGATTCCCATAATGAGACGGGAAAAATCGGTGGTTGGATTGGCAGTGTAGTCAGGACAAATGATTGGCACATTGGTCTTGACACCATCCATATACATAAGTTCGGCTTCAGCCTCTAAGTTCCATTTTTCAAACCATGGTCTTGCACTGGAACGAGCTGCTTTTACGGCAGAGCCGGAAGTGATGGTCAGTGTATCGGAGCTGATGATAACAGAACCACATTTGATGGCTAGTACCGGGATATAGATACTACCTTTGATATCAGACTCCGGCCCGACTGTCTGTTGGTAAACACCATATTCATGACGGTAGAAATGTCCACCGGCTTCTACGATGATCCGGCCTTTGATAATGACATCTCCCCAGCCTTGTAAGGCTCCACCATCATGGATGGTCACGGTTACATTTTCAGGAATCGTCAGGCGCTTTCCCCAATTTACAACGCATGTTCCGTAGATGTCTGTATCTTCGGACCAGGTTGTGTTACGTCTGATGGTTGTTGTGTTAGTGACTTCCTGTGCATTTACGCAGGTTCCGAATGTCATGAATACCATGACAGCAGCAAATAGGATGCTGCATAGTTGTTTTCTTCTCCTTTTCATGAAAACCCCTTTCTAAAAATAGTAATTGTATGGTTACACTGTGATTATAGTGGCAGAAATAAGAGGACGAACCATAGAAAATTGCTGTTCTGTCATAGAATGTTGCGCTTTTTTCGTCAGATGGGATTGCGCAACATTCTATGAAATCAGGGCAAGAAAGGGCGAAACCGACCGAAAAAGAGCAGTTAAAATAAAAAGAATCAGAGATATGGGAATAGTTCAGAGGCGGTGAGATAGAAAGTTATGAAGAAAAAGTTAAAAGATAAGGATAGTCTGTATATGGTTTTGCTAGGACTATGCGTGATTATGGTAGGAATCGCTATTGGTAAAACCCGATTATATGATATGTGGAATGAGGAGCTGATTTGCAATATTCTGCACCTGCAGCAAGAGGAACAAATAGCAGAAGACAGACACATGATGGAAAAAATACAAACGAAGATTCTTTATTATACATTGCCACAGTTGCCGGATGACCGTATGTCATTGTATGGTTATGTGCGCAATGCTAACGTCACCATTTATAAAGATTATCACATCATATATCAATCTCCGGAAATTGAAGAAGAGGATGGATGGTATTTCTCGGACACAGGAGATTACATGATATCTGTTCCTCTCAAGCAAACAGATGGAGGGAAAAAAATTCAGGTGCTTGTGACAGCCGGTAAGGATGAAATTAAAAATATACAGTTCTATTATGGTACAGGTGAAGGTTTTATGCGCATGATTCTGAAAGATGAGATGACAGGGCTACATAACCGGTCAGCCTATGAAGAGTATCTGATGGAAAATTCTAAGACAGATGCAGCGTCCTATGTTCTTATGATGTATGAGAATAAAAAGGAACTGAAACAAAACGCAAAATAATATGATTTTTGAGCAAGATGGTATGCGCAAATGATAACCGGAATTATTAGAATAATACTATATAAGGAGGAAAAATCATGGAGATGGATAAAATCAATGAAGTCATGCAAGATTATGTGAAAAATCAGGAGGTATCAGGAGCAGCACTTTTGGTACGCAGGGGGGATGAAATCCTGTACGAGAACCGGTGGGGATATAGCAGATGTGAGACGAATCAAGAAATCAAAGAGGACAGCATATATCGACTGATGTCTATGACAAAGTGCATTACTGCTGTGGCTGTTATGATTTGTATCGAAAAAGGATTGTTGGAACTAGATGCTCCTTTATCCAGATATATTCCGGAGTTTGCCGGAATGCAGGTTATGGAGGATCCGCGTTATGAATTTTCTATGGATAAGATGAAAAAGATACCGCTCTTGCTATTGACTTTTTCTATGGACAAGGTAAAGAGAACAGACGCTGACCGTGAGATAACAATACGAGATCTGTTATCGCATTCTTCCGGTCTGCAACAAGGATTGGCGGGTCTGCTGGCTCTTATGAAGGAAAGAAAGCAATATGCAACATTACAGGAGTTTGCACTGCATTATTCTAATCATGTTTTAGATTTTCAGCCGGGAAGAGGAACGGGATATTCACCGGTCGCTGGCTTTGATATACTTGGCTATCTGGTTGCGGTGGTATCCGGTATGTCCTTTGAAGAATTTATTCAAAAGGAAATTTGCCAACCGCTTGACATGAAGGATACGACGTTCTTTTTGAACGATGAACAGAAAAAACGCATGGTTGATGTTTATAAAAGGAAGAAAGACAAACTGGTAAATGTTACAGGAACAAAAGATGATATGCAGGGAATCATGCATCAGAAAGAAATACTTTTTGAACATGGCTGCGGAGGATTATTCTCCACACTGCATGATTATGACCATTTTGGTGATATGTTGTTGCATGAAGGTTCTTATCACGGTAAGCGGATATTAAAACCGGAGACTGTACAACTGTTACATACAGAAGCACCAAAAGAACATTTAGAGCCAGAACAGGGATTTGTATGGGGGCTGGGAATGAAGATCCGACAGGACAAGGAAAAAGGTGGATTTGCAGTATCAGAAGGTACTTATGGATGGAGTGGTGCATTTGGAACCCATTTTTTTATCAGCCCTGCAGATGACCTGGAGGTTGTGTTTATGACAAATCGTTCAGATCTGGAGGGGTCAGGATCCTATATTAGTGCAAAGATAGAAGAATTGGTTGCCTCCATCTGGGAGAAGGAGGAGAAATAAAACAGCATGGATGAGATTTATTTTACAGAGTATGGTAATGGAATTTATGCCTTGCGAACAGAACGATGGATGCAGAGACAGACGGCAGGAGGAGCCATTATGCAAAGTTGGGTCGTAACCGGAAGTCACGCAGTTATGGTGATAGATAGTCCGGTGCCGGAGAATCCTGCTTTTCGGGATAGTATAGAAACAACTTTTGGGCTGCCGGTTATTATGGTCAATTCTCATGGCCATATCGATCACATAGGATGCAACGCACAGTTTTCAGAGGTCTATATGGCAAAAGAGGATTGGGCTCTTGCCTGTGGCGGCGGTATTGCCCCGGATCCTGCTGGATACCAGGATAGCAAACTTCCCTACCAATTGCATCCGTTGGTGGATCGACAGATAATTTCGCTCGGAAACCGGGAGATATTGCCAATTCATGTGCCGGGGCACACAAGAGGATGTTATGTGTTTTATGATGCCATGACAAAAACCTTGTTTGGGGGCGATGCAGTTACACGGAGAGTATTGTATGGCATGTCTGATTGGACACCATTAGAGATATATTTGCAGCATCTGGCGGCTTTGCAGGCATTGCCGATTGCACGAGTCTTTTCTGCCCATGACGATGTGGAACTCCCGGCAGATATGCCGGCAAGGATGATTGCAAATATAAGAGGCAATATTGCGAGTACACAGGAAAAATGGGAATCTCCGGTGGATGGCAGAATCTTTCGCCGCATTCTGTTAGGAAAAACAGAAGAAGATGTGGATTTTTTTGATTTTGTTATGCCGGAGGATCAGTATCAAAAAGGAGAAGAAGAATGAAAAACAAAAATACAGAGGAAACTGTTACAATGACAGAAAAATTAGGTGCGAATCAGAAAATTGGAATCATGTTCTGCGCTATGGTCAGTGCAGTCGCAACCGGATATGTACCAGGGTATATTAATTTGTATTATACAGATACAGTGGGAATCTCTATGGGTGCAGTTGCGATGATTCTCATGATTACAAAGATAACCGATGGTGTGACAGATATTATTATGGGAATGATTGTGGATAGAACCAATACCAGGTTAGGAAAGGCTCGTCCGTGGGTTTTAGCAGGTGGCATAGGAATTGGTGTATCTATCATGCTCTTGTTTTCTTGTCCGGCATCGCTATCTACCGGCGCAAAGGTGGCATTTTGTGCAGGTATGTATTTCCTTGCTAATCCATTTTTTGGAACCATGGCAAGTGTTTCCTGCGGAACGCTTAATAACCTTTTGACTGCAGATTCCAAAAAGCGAGGTGTACTCGGCGTATTTTCTGCTTATGGTACTTTGGTTCCTGTTGTTATTATTGGATTGGTGGTTCCAAAAATCCTGTCTGCTATGAACGAGAGTCAGGCAGCATATACTACGGCAACCTTAATTTTTGCCGTTATGTCTATTGTGGCTTCCATCATTGGTGTTGCTTGTGTTCGTGAGACAGTTACAGAAAGATCTAAGGAACAGTTGGCAGAAAAACAGCCGGTGAAAGAGACCTTACATGAGTTGTTACATAACAAATATTTTATTTTCCTTGCACTCGGAACCATTCTTTACAATCTGACATCTGCACCAGTGGCAACCTATTATGCAAAATATGTGTTCCATGATGTGGGGGTTACGACACTCATCAATCTGCCGGGAATGATTATGATTTTCCTGCTTCCATTTGCTGTTCCGATGATGAATAAATTTGGAAAGAGAAACTGTATTGTTGGAGGTATGCTTCTTGCCGCTGTTGGACATACGATTATTTTCTTTGCCAACGATAATCTTGCACTATTTATGTTGGCAAAATCCGTTGCCAGTATAGCAGTGGTACCATTTACCATTTCTTTAATCCCATTGACCGGTGAAATCTGTGATTATGCATTGTATCGTTGTGGAAAACCGATGGATGGAACAATCTCATCAGCCGCTACTATGGGTGGAAAAATAGGTATTGGTCTGGCAGCAGGTATTTCAGGCGTTATGCTGGCGGTGTCAGGATATGTCAGCAGTTCTGCCGAGACGCTGGTAAGTCAGCCGGTTTCTGCCATTTTCATGATTCGCATATTGTCCAGCTTCTATCCGGCTATTTTATTTGCCCTTGCAGCATTATGTTTTTATAAGATAGATCTGGAGAAAAATGGAATCGCAGAAATTCAGAAGGAACTGAGAGAGAAGGGATTACGTTGATGATTACAGAGAATACGAAGGTAGAAGACCTTAGAAAACATAAGGATTTAAAAACCTTGTTTCCTTATTTTATTTATAATCAGGTGGGAGATGGCGCCGGGAATTTTAAAAAAGATGCTACATGTCTGAAAGAGATAGAACAGAAAAATCCAACCTGGGCAGCCGAGGATATGGTATATGGTCTGCGCCAATTGGAACAAATCTGTGCATCTGGCGGTCAGGTGTTATTTGATGTGTACGATTCCAAAGAAGTGCAGGAAAGTCCGGATAAGGAATGTGTAAAACTAATCTATTTTCCTGCAAAACAATGCAATAATGGGTCGCGAAAGACGATTATTCTTGCAGCAGGTGGCGCTTATGGAAGTGTTTGTTCTATGGTGGAATCCTTTCCGGTGGCAGCCAGATTGGCTGAACTTGGCGTAGACGCTTTTTGCTTGAATTATCGGGTGGCAGATGGCAAGGCTTTGTTTCCACGTCCAATGGAGGATATGGGTGCAGCCTGCCAGTTCCTGATGCAACATCAGGATACACTGGGAATCAATATGGAACATTATGCAGTTGGAGGCTTTTCGGCAGGTGGACATCTGGCAGCCTGCTGGGGCACACCGGAACTGGGGTATGCTGCATATCAGGTGTCAAAACCGGATATCATCCTCCTGGCATATCCTATGATTGATGTATGGAAGACAGTCTCCCTGGCACCGCTTCCTATTCGCGCTATGATGCTTTCCGGTTATCTGGGAAAGGATCATAGCCAGAAGGTATGTGACGTTTATAATGTTGAACAACATATGGATATAACATATCCACCGGCATTTGTGGTGCAGGCAGAAGACGATCCAACCGTACCGGTATGGAACAGTCAGGTGTTCATAGAACAATTACAAACGCTGCAGATACCATATTGTTATGAACATCCGCAGCATGGGTTGCATGGATTTGGATTGGGAACAAATACGGAGGCAGTTGGCTGGGTGGATCGGGCATTTGCTTTTTGGAACAAGTTGGAAAGGGACTAGAATAGTATGAAATTACACGAATTAAAAGTTTTGCACAGGAATCAACCGGTTATCGATGAAATGCCGGAATTTTCATGGAAGATAGAGAGTGATGCACAGAACGAATTGCAGGAAAAGTATCAGATTATTGTAAAAGATGCGCAAAAGACTGTGTGGGATTCCGGGATTGTCGTATCGCCAAAACAGAATTTTATCAAATACCAGGGAGATATGCTGGCATCCTGTGTGGACTACACCTGGAGTGTCAAAGTCTGGGATAATCATGGAGATATGGCAGAGAAGACGTCTGCTTTTACTACAGCCTTTTTGGATAAAAAGGACTGGAAAGCCTGCTGGGTGGAATGTCCGTTTACAAGAAAAGCTGCTAATGAGTATAAATTTGGTGCAACATATCCTGCGGTTATGTTTACCAGAAAAATTTCGTTGAACCGGAAAGTTAAAAAAGCAGTTCTATATGCATCTGCTCATGGGGTATACCGGTTATATGTAAATGGAAAGAGACCGGATAACAGAGAAATGGCTCCGGAATTTACACCATATGATCGTCTGATGTACTATCAGACATATGATGTAACAGAACTCTTACAGGATGCAGAAAATATATTGGAAATGTATGTAGGAGATGGGTGGTACTTTAGTGCCCAGGCAAGACCGGTTATGAAAGAACACCATGAGGAACCATCTGTCATTTATCAGATGCGGGTGGAATATGAGGATGAAAGCCGCGAGTGGTTTTTCTCAGATGGAAGTGAGACATGCCGGACCGATTATATTGTTTATTCGGATCTCTACCAAGGGGAAAAACAGGATTTTACGCTGGAAAAACAGGAAGAGCAGCCGGTTAATATTAAGGACTATGGGTATGAATTTCTAAAGGCCCAACCATTGGATCCGGTCATTCCTTACCGTTTGATTCCGGCAATTGATCTTATGGTGACACCGGCAGGGGAAATGGTGGTAGATTTTGGTCAGGTTATGGCAGGCAGAGCCAGAATCCACGTAGATGTGCCGCAGGGACAGCAAGTTGTTTTTGAATATTTTGAGACATTGGATGAAAATGGAAATTATATTAATACCATGTTTGCACCACAGAAAGATACCGTGGTATCGGATGGCAGACCGATAGAACATGAAGCGTTGTTTACATTTCATGGTTTTCGCTATATTCGTGTAACCGGTATGCTGGATGCAAGAAAGGAAGACTTTACGGCTGTTTTATTGACAAGCCAGAAAGAAAATGCGGGAGACTTTGTATGTTCAGATGAACGCTTAAATCGTCTTTACCAGAATATTCGCTGGTCACAGTACAGCAATATGATGTCGGTCCCTACCGATTGCCCTTCCAGGGAAAAGGCTGGATGGACGGGAGATATTCTGATTTATGCGAGAACAGCAATGTTGAATGAACAGATGACGCCATTTTTGAAAAGCTGGCTACACTCTGTGCGTATGGATCAGACAGCAGATGGAACGGTTATGATTGTTTCGCCTTATATGCAGTTATATGATGGCATGCTTCGGAATGTCTGTCAGACTTTTGGCGATGCGGATATTACCGGTGTTGCAGGATGGAGTGATGCCATTGTCTGGGTTCCATATGATATGTATCAGATGACAGGAGATACCAGTGTACTGACTGAAAACTATGATGCTATGAAAAAGTGGGCAGATAATATTATAAGAACTGCATCACAGAAGGAAGGAACATGGGGGATTCCGAAGGAATATGATGAAAAAATATGGGATACAGGATTCCATTTTGGAGAGTGGCTGGTGCCAAGCAGACCGAATACAACCGGCGATCCGTATGGCATGTGTAAAGAGTCGGCATTCTATATTGCACCATTCTTTGGCTATATGACTATGGTTAAAATGCGAGAAATCTGCCATATTTTAGAAGATGAAGAGATGTCTTCCTATTATGGTGGGATTGCTGCGAAAATGAAGCAGGCGATTGTTGGGGGTATTATCCGCCGGGATATGCTGCCAGATTATCTGATGGGGGCGTATGTGCTAGCTTTTGCATTTGATCTTGTTCCGGATGATTTGAAAGAAGCTTATAAGGAAAAACTGATTTCTTTGGTAAAAAAGAATGGAAATTGTCTGGATACCGGCTTTTTAGCAACGCCGTATCTGATGGATGTGTTGTGCCAGTTGGGAGAAGAAAAACTGGCATATGAGATTTTGTGGCAGGATAAAAGACCTTCCTGGTTGTATGAGGTAGATCATGGAGCAACAACCATCTGGGAGGGATGGGATGCAGACGATGCTAAACATACAGGCGCATATATCAGTTATAATCACTACGCATTCGGTTGTGTTTATGATTGGATCTGCCGTTATGTGGCTGGTATCGACACCGATACACCAGGATATTCCCACATTATTATCCGACCAAATATGGATGACCGTTTGACACAATGCAAATGTACCTATGTCAGCGAAGCAGGACCGATTACAGTGGAATGGACACAGGATGTCTTGGATGTACAAATTCCATGTAATGCAAGTGCAACAGTTTATTGGAAAGGACAGATAAAAAATATCGGCAGCGGTAAGTACCGTTTTTAAAAAATAATGTATCAAAAACCAGCTTTTTACACAAACAGGTGTTGAAAAGCTGGTTTTTGCTTGTGTGAATTCTTACTTATTTATGGAAGGTGAATAAGAAAGAGAAGAAGATGGCTCTGTCTGTTGGATAAATTTGTCATAATAAAGAAGATTAGATATTGAATAAATTGGAAATTATGCTACAATTAATTATGTGCGACTTAGCACATGGAGTGGTGTATTTGATGCATTCGTATTTTGATACGGGTGAGTAAGACACAAAGTATTTTTTAGGAGGAAATAAAAATGGCAAACAAATGGGTCTACACCTTCGAAGAAGGTAACATGTCCATGAGAAACCTTCTTGGTGGTAAGGGTGCTAACCTTGCTGAGATGACAGAAATCGGTCTTCCAGTACCACAGGGTTTCACAATCACAACAGAGGCTTGTACTCAGTATTATGAAGATGGACGTAAGATCAACGATGAAATTATGACACAGGCTATGGAAGGCGTAGCTTGGATGGAGAAGGTAAACGGAAAGAAGTTTGGTGACTTGGAGAATCCACTTCTTGTATCAGTTCGTTCTGGTGCACGTGCTTCTATGCCAGGTATGATGGATACAATCCTTAACCTTGGTTTAAATGACGAAGTAGTAGAGGCTATGATCAAGGGAAATCCAGATCCTAAGTTCGAGCGTTTCGTTTATGATTCATATAGAAGATTTATCCAGATGTTCTCTGACGTAGTTATGGAAGTAGGAAAGAAGTACTTCGAACAGCTTATCGATGAGATGAAAGAGAAGAAGGGCGTTCAGTATGACGTAGAACTTACAGCAGCTGATCTTAAGGAATTAGCTGGACAGTTCAAGGCTGAGTACAAGAACCAGATTGGTGAAGAGTTCCCTTCAGATCCAGTAGAACAGTTAAAGCTTGCTATCGAAGCAGTATTTAAGTCATGGGATAACCCACGTGCAAACGTATATCGTCGTGACAATGATATCCCTTATTCATGGGGAACAGCTGTTAACGTAATGCCTATGGTATTCGGTAACTTAAATGATGAATCTGGTACAGGTGTTGCATTTACTCGTGATCCAGCAACAGGTGAGAACAAGCTTATGGGTGAGTTCCTTATCAATGCACAGGGTGAAGACGTAGTTGCCGGTGTTCGTACACCAATGCCAATCGCTCAGATGGAAGAGAAATTCCCAGAAGCATACAAGCAGTTCATCGAGGTATGTGAGACTCTTGAGAACCACTACCATGACATGCAGGATATGGAATTTACAGTAGAAAACAAGAAGTTATACATGCTTCAGTGCCGTAACGGTAAGAGAACAGCTCCAGCTGCTCTTAAGATTGCATGTGATCTTGTTGATGAAGGACATAAGACTCCAGAAGAAGCAGTAGCAATGATCGATCCTCGTAACTTGGATACACTTCTTCATCCACAGTTTGACGCAGCAGCTCTTAAGGCTGCAACTCCAATGGGCAAGGGCTTGGGCGCTTCTCCTGGTGCAGCTTGTGGTAAGATTGTCTTCACAGCTGAAGATGCAGAAGCTTGGAACGAGCGTGGCGAAAAGGTTGTACTTGTTCGTCTTGAGACATCTCCAGAAGATATCACAGGTATGAAGGCTTCACAGGGTATCTTAACTGTTCGTGGTGGTATGACATCACATGCAGCTGTAGTTGCTCGTGGTATGGGTACTTGCT
>OGDN01003254.1_pt1 | contig 17871 bp, 13 predicted proteins | sample 1570271 | NCBI WGS metagenome assembly OGDN01 (sample SAMEA4384481, study PRJEB24528) | human gut metagenome | reverse complement strand
CTAATCGTGCAAGCACGAACGGCTTTTGGAGCTTTTGACCCTGGTATCATATAAATAAATCCACGAAAGGAAAAAGAATATGTCTGTTTTATTTCCAAAAATCCCAGCTCTCCTGCACGGAGGCGACTACAATCCAGACCAGTGGCTGGATCGTCCTGATATCCTTGAGGAGGATATTAAAATGATGAAAAAGGCAGGAGTAAACACGGCAACAGTTGGTGTATTTTCCTGGTCTACACTTGAGCCGCAGGAAGGAAACTTCCAGTTTGGATGGCTTCATGATATCATGGATAAATTATATGAAAATGGTATTTATACTGTTTTGGCAACGCCGACAGGAGCCAGACCGGCATGGATGGATGAAAAATATCCGTCCGTTCTTCGCGTCGAGAAAGATGGACGCAGAAATCATCACAGCGGCAGACACAATCACTGCATGAGTTCTTTAGAATACCGTTCACTTGTTGAGAAGATGGATACAAAGCTTGCGCAGGAATTTGGAAATCATCCAGGACTCATTTTATGGCATATTTCAAATGAGTTTGGAGGAGAGTGCTATTGTGAAAACTGCAAAAAGCGGTTTCAGGAATATTTAAGAGAGAAGTATCACAATAACATTGAAGAACTGAATAAGCAGTGGTGGACCTCCTTCTGGAGCCGCCGTTTTGACTCTTTTGAGCAGATAGAGCCGCCGTATGACAATGGAGAGCATTCTATTCTGGGATTAAATTTGGATTGGAAGCGTTTTAACTCCTGGAATATGAAAGATTACCTTGCATTTGAGCGCAGAATTTTAAAGAAGTATACGCCTCAGGTTCCAGCAACAGCAAACTTTATGAAGCTGTTTGAGCAGTTAGATTATGTGGATCTGGCAAAGGAGATTGATATTATTTCGTGGGATGGTTATCCGAGCTGGAATAATGATTATGAGACACCGGCAGATACTGCGGCAGAGCTTAGCTTTGATCATACAGTTATGAGAAGCTTAAAGAAGGATAAGCCATTTATGCTTATGGAGAGCACACCAAGTCTTGTTAACTGGCATTCTGTAAATAAATTAAAGCGTCCGGGCATCCTTCGCGCAAGCAGCATTCAGACGATTGGCTGTGGAAGCGATACAGTTCAGTATTTCCAGTGGAGAAAAGGTCGCGGTGCAGCGGAACAGTTCCATGGCGCTGTTGTAGATCATCTTGGAAGAGATGACACAAGAGTATTCAAAGAAGTATCAGAGGTTGGAGAAATTTTAAAGAAGCTGGCACCAGTTACAGGTTCAAAGGTAACGTCAAAGGCTGCTGTTCTTTTTGATTGGAGCAACCGCTGGGCGATTAAGGACATGCAGGGCATGGCGCGTGATACGAAAAATTATGAGAAGGAAGTACGCAAATTTTACGATATTCATTTAAAGAAGGGCATCAATGCAGATATAGTATTCCCACTTGAGGATTTGTCTTCATACAGTCTTGTTGTACTGCCAATGTATTATGCTGTATCCAAGGAGGCTGGTGAATGGTTAAAGGAATATGTAAAAAATGGCGGAACAGTAGTGGCAACATATCTGACTGCATATGTAAATGAAAATACGCTGGCATACTTAGGCGGCTTTCCGGGCGCAGGTCTTGGAGAGGTCTTTGGTCTGTATGCTGAAGAGCTTGACACATTATATCCAACGGATTCAAATGCAGTTTTGATGAAGGATGGAAACAAGGCTTTAGTAAAGGATTACTGTGAGTTGATTAAGCTTACAGGGGCAGAAGTTCTTGGTACATACGAGAGCGATTTCTATGCAGGTATGCCGGCAGTAACAGTACACTCCTATGGAAAGGGAAAGGCATATTATATTGGAACAAGAATGGAAGAGGCGGATCTGATTAAATTCTTTACACCAATCTGGTCAGAATGCGGTATTAAGGAAAAAGAGCTTCCAGAGGGAGTAGAGTATCTGACACGTACAGCAGAAGATGGCAGCACCTTTGATTTTTATGTCAACTATAACGCAACGCCTGCAACTGTTCAGTTGGCAAAAGATGGAACTAATCTTTTAAACGGCGAGGCAGTAAGCGGCAAGGTTGAGATCTTACCATTTAATGCAGTTGTTGTAAAGTAAGCAATTGTGAGGTTTTGAGATGAGAAAAGAATTGTTTCATATGGAGCGCGATGTCTTAAATATAGGAGATAGTGTGACGATCATTGAGGGACAGCTTCCGTTTTCGTATTACTATACAATTGTTCCGGCGCTGGCTATGTCCAAAAATTATAAGAATGCGGAGCGCATTAAAAGCCGTGAGGGCAAAGTTGTTTCAAAGGAACGAAAGGGCAGTACGTTTGAAATCTATGTTGAGTTTGAAAACTAATTGTTTTGTAGGAATTGAACGGTGCACATAAATAAAGAGCACAAAAATTTTGCAATTATGCAGAAATTTGTTTTAGGACTTGAAAAAATAATTTATCCATGGTACTATATTTTAGATAACAACAAAATTCAAGGCGATGTACCGCCTGGATAGAGAATTGCGGACGGTGCACGTATGTGTACCGTCTTTATTTTTGGCGAAAGGGCATGGTGAACCAATGAAGGCATTTCTAATTTTAGAGGATGGACATGTATTTACAGGTACAGCGATTGGCGCAGATAAAGAAATCATCAGTGAGATTGTTTTTAATACTTCAATGACAGGCTACCTAGAGGTACTTACAGATCCTTCTTATGCGGGTCAGGCTGTTGTAATGACTTATCCGCTGATCGGTAATTATGGAATCTGTTATGAGGATATGGAGTCAAAGCGTCCGTGGCCGGATGGCTATATTGTACGTGAGTTGTCCCGTATGCCAAGCAACTTCAGAAGTCAGGGAACTATTCAGGAGTTTCTTGAGAAAAATGAAATTCCAGGAATCTGTGGAATTGATACTAGAGCATTGACACAGCTTTTGCGTGAGAAGGGAACCATGAATGGTATGATTACACGCAGAGAGGATTTTGACTTGGAGGAGATCCTTCCAAAGCTTAAGGCATATTCCCCGACTGGCGTAGTAATGGCAACTACATGTAAAGAAAGAGAAGTATTGCCGGGAGATGGCTACAAGGTAGCACTTCTTGATCTTGGTGCAAAGAAAAATATTGGCGACTCACTGCATAAGAGAGGCTGTGAAGTTACCATTTATCCTGCTGACACAAAAGCAGAGGATATTCTTGCAGCAAATCCTGATGGCATTATGCTTTCAAACGGTCCTGGAGACCCGAAGGAGTGTACAGAGATCATTAAGGAGATCAAAAAGCTGTATGATTCTAACGTTCCGATTTTTGCAATTTGTCTTGGCCATCAGCTGATGGCACTGGCAAATGGTCTTGATACACATAAGATGAAATATGGTCATCGCGGCGGCAATCATCCGGTAAAGGATTTAAAGACAGGAAGAGTTTATATTACCTCTCAAAATCATGGCTATGTTGTAGATACCGACAAGCTTGATCCAAAGGTTGCTGTTCCGGCATTTGTAAATGTAAATGATGGAACAAATGAGGGTCTTTCTTATACAGGAAAGAACATTTTTACAGTTCAGTATCATCCGGAGGCTTGCCCGGGACCGCAGGACAGTGCGTACCTGTTTGACAGGTTTTTGGATATGATGGCAGCAGAAAAAAATAAATAATAGACGACAGGAGGAAACACAGCAATGCCAAAGGATAGCAGTATAAAGAAGGTTCTTGTAATTGGTTCGGGTCCGATTGTCATCGGCCAGGCAGCAGAGTTTGACTATGCAGGTACACAGGCCTGCCGTTCATTAAAGGAGGAGGGTGTATCAGTTGTTCTTGTAAACTCTAATCCGGCGACGATTATGACAGATAAAAGAATTGCTGATCATGTCTATATCGAGCCGTTAACAGCAGAGGTGTTAGAGCAGATTATCGAAAAAGAGCGTCCTGACAGTGTTCTTCCGACACTGGGAGGTCAGGCTGGTCTAAATCTTGGTATGGAGCTTGCAGAGAAAGGTATTCTTGAAAAATATGGATGCCGTTTGATTGGTACTACACCAGAGACGATCAGAAAGGCAGAGGATCGTCAGGAATTTAAGGATACAATGGAAAAGATTGGAGAGCCTTGTGCAGCATCTAAGGTTGTTCACAACATTCCAGATGGTCTTGAATTTGCAGAACAGATCGGTTATCCAGTTGTTCTTCGTCCTGCCTACACACTTGGAGGAAGCGGCGGCGGAATCGCATATGACAAAGAGCAGATGGAGGAAATTTTAGGAAATGGTCTTCGTCTTTCTCGTGTAGGTGAGGTTTTGGTTGAGCGCTGCATCGCAGGATGGAAAGAGATCGAGTACGAGGTAATGCGTGATGGTGCAGGAAATGTAATTACAGTCTGCAACATGGAAAACATTGACCCTGTTGGTGTTCATACAGGAGATAGTATAGTTGTTGCACCGTCTCAGACGCTTGGTGATAAGGAATATCAGATGCTTCGTACCTCAGCGTTAAATATCATCAGTGAGTTAAAGATTACTGGAGGATGTAACGTTCAGTACGCATTAAAGCCAGACAGCTTTGAGTATTGTGTTATTGAGGTAAACCCGCGTGTAAGCCGTTCCTCTGCACTGGCATCAAAGGCAACAGGTTATCCGATTGCAAAGGTTGCAGCAAAGATTGCACTTGGCTACACTCTTGATGAGATTCCGAATGCCATCACAAAGAAAACCTTCGCAAGTTTCGAGCCAATGTTAGACTACTGCGTTGTCAAGATTCCGAGACTGCCATTTGATAAGTTTATCAGTGCATCAAGAAAGCTGACAACACAGATGAAGGCAACAGGAGAAGTTATGGCAATTTGTGATAACTTCGAGGGTGGTCTTATGAAGGCACTTCGTTCTCTTGAGCAGCATGTTGACAGCCTTGTAACAGATGAGTACAGCAAGCTGACGGCAGATGAGTTTGAGGAGCAGATGAGTATTGTCGATGACCGCAGAATCTTCCGCATTGCAGAGGCAATCCGCAGAGGCTACAGCTATGAAAAGATCCATCAGATCACAATGATTGATCCGTGGTTTATTGACAAGATTGCTATTCTTGTAGAGATGGAGACACGTCTGAAAACAGAAGAACTTACTCCTGATCTGTTAAAGGAAGCAAAGCGTATTGAATTCCCGGATAAGTTAATCGCATCCTTAAGCGGCAAGACTGAGGATCAGGTAAAGAAGATGCGCTATGACAATGGCATCACAGCAGCCTTTAAGATGGTTGATACATGTGCAGCAGAGTTTGCAGCAACTACACCATATTATTATTCTGTTTTTGGAAGCGAGAATGAGGCGAAAAAGACAGAGGGAAGAAAGAAGGTTCTTGTTCTTGGTTCTGGACCTATCCGTATCGGACAGGGTATTGAGTTTGACTTCTGTTCTGTTCATTGTACGTGGGCATTTGCAAAGGAAGGCTATGAGACTGTTATCATCAATAATAACCCTGAAACAGTTTCAACCGATTTCGATATTGCAGATAAGCTGTATTTTGAGCCACTGACACCAGAAGATGTGGAGAGTATTGTAAATCTGGAGCATCCAGACGGCGCTGTTGTTCAGTTTGGCGGTCAGACAGCAATTAAGCTGACTGAGGCCTTAATGAAGATGGGAGTTCCGATTCTTGGAACGAGCGCAAAAGACGTTGATGCGGCAGAGGATCGTGAGCTGTTTGATCAGATTCTTCGCGAGACAAAGATTCCGCGCGCATCAGGCGGCACTGTATTTACAGTAGAAGAGGCATTAAAGGTTGCGCATGAGCTTGGTTATCCAGTTCTTGTTCGTCCGTCATACGTTCTTGGCGGTCAGGGTATGCAGATTGCAATCAACGATGAGGATATTACGCAGTATATTGGTATTATCAATCGTTATGCACAAGAGCATCCGATTCTTGTAGATAAATATCTGATGGGTAAGGAGCTTGAGGTTGATGCTGTATGTGATGGACAGGATATTTTGATTCCTGGTATCATGGAGCACATTGAGCGAGCAGGTATCCACTCTGGTGATAGTATTTCTGTTTATCCGGCAAAAAGCATAAGTCAGAAGACAAAAGAAACTATCGTTGAGTATACAAAGCGTCTGGCAAGAGCGCTTCATGTAAGAGGTTTGATTAATATTCAGTTTATCGAGTATCAGGGAGCTGTTTATGTAATCGAGGTTAATCCGCGTTCTTCACGTACTGTACCGTATATCAGTAAGGTAACAGGAATCCCGATTGTTGATCTGGCAACACAGGTCATCATTGGAAATACAATTCGTGGTCTTGGTTATGAGCCAGGTCTGCAAAAGGAAGCAGATTATTATGCAATTAAGATGCCGGTATTCTCGTTTGAGAAGCTGCGCGGAGCTGATATTGCACTTGGACCAGAGATGAAGTCAACAGGTGAGTGTCTTGGAATCGGCAAGACCTTTAACGAGGCACTTTATAAGGCTTTCCTTGGTGCAGGCTTCCATCTTCCAAAGTATAAGAAGATGATTATTACAGTTCGCGATGATGATAAGGAAGAGATCGTAGATATTGCAAGACGTTTCAAGGCAATTGGCTACGAGATCTATGCGACAAAGGGAACAGGAGCAGCACTTCGTGCAAAGGGAGTGGATACACTTTATATAAGCAAGCTGGAGCAGGATTCACCGAATCTTCTTGATTTGATTCTTGGCCATCAGATTGATCTTGTCATTGATACACCAACACAGGGCGCAGAGCACAGCCATGATGGTTTTATTATCCGTAGAAATGCAATCGAGACAGGTGTAAATGTACTGACAGCAATCGATACAGCAAAGGCATTGATTACTAGTCTTGAGAATAGAGAAGAGCAGCTGACACTGATCGATATCGCAACCATTTGAGACACCAGGGGACAATAGAAATATTGTCCCCTTATGCGTTTTGAAAGGAGAAAATTGAATGCTTAGACAAACAATAGCAGAGCTTATCGTACTATTTTTTTGCTATTCTGTCGCCGGATGGTGCATGGAAGTGATATTAAAGTATATACAGTTTCACCGTTTTATTAACCGTGGATTTTTAATTGGTCCATATTGTCCGATTTATGGCTCAGGTGCCGTTGTTGTAACAGTTTTAGTTGGTGGACTGATCGGAAATGCAAGCTATATTGTGACGTTTTTGGCGTCTTTTGTACTCTGCGGAGTCCTAGAATATTTTGTCAGCTGGTACATGGAAAAAATGTTCCATGCGCGCTGGTGGGATTACAGCCAAAAGCCAATGAATCTGCATGGCCGTATTTGGATTGGAAACTTGGTATTATTTGGAATTGGAGGTGTGGCAATTGTAAAGCTGATCGATCCAGTTTTGATGAAATGGATTCATGCCATTCCGCAGTGGATTCTTTATACGCTGTCAGGTGCAATTGTTATGCTGATGATCTGGGATAATATTGTATCACATATTGCATTTAATCTTGTTAAAAAGGAAATTGATGGCGTAGAAGCAGATAATTCTGAGGAAGTCAGCACAAAGGTGCGCCAACTTCTTCGCGAGGATCCGGTACTGCTTCGCCGTATCGGAGAGGCATATCCGAACTTAGAAATCAATTCTAAGAAATTTGCAGAGAAGCTAAAGGCACAGGCAGAGGCTGTACAGGAGAGTGTAGAAGAGAAGAAGCAGGCAGTGGCGGATGCTGTAGCAGAGGGAAAATTGGCGGCAGAAGCGGCAGCAGAAGAACGGAGACTGGCAGCAGAGGAGCGAAAACAGCTAGTGCAGGAGGCCGTTGAAGAGAAAAAAATAGCCTTTGAGGAGAAAAAACAGGCAGTAGCTCTTGCTGTGTCAAAAGCACAGCAAAAGCGGCAGTCAGAAGAGGCTTTTCGTGCTCGCATGAAAAAAGCAGATCAGAAAAAACGGGAAGAAAAAATAAGAAAAGGAAATAAAAAATGAGATATCAACCATTGTCGAGGCGACTGATCAATTTGATCTATCCGCTCGTCATCTATATGGCTATAGGAATGGCAGTGCTAGGTCTTTATCCAAACGGCGGTCTGATGGCAAATCTGATTGAAAAAGTGTCCTGTATTATAATTATGGGAATTTTATTTTATAAAGATTCCAAACAGATTCGCTGGGAAGGCAAGAAGCTGTCACTTTATTCTGTAATCATCATGATTATTATTGGAATAGGTGCCTGTATTGGCGTTAATATGCTGTTTGAGTTAACTGGGTTAAAGACAATCAGAGAAGAAGATGCAAAAAACGTAGCAAAGGCACTTTATTCAGATAAGCTGTGGCTTCAGATACTTGTAGTTGGCATTGCAGCACCAGTGGCAGAGGAACTTTTATTTCGCGGTATCCTTTACAGAAGAATGCGTACGTGGCTTAGTGTGGGGCCGTCAGCCTTGGCAGCGCTTTTGATTTTTGCCGCAGTTCATGGCAATCTGCTTCAGGCACTGTACGCATTTATTTTGGGAGCACTTCTTGTTTGGACATATGAACGGTTCGCAAAGCTTACAGCACCAATTATTTTGCATGTATCAGCCAACCTCATATCCATTCTTGTACAGCAAAGCACATGGCTTAGCAGCTATTTGCAGACATATGCAGTGGCTGCCTGCATCATTGGTCTTGCAGGAACAGTTGCAGGAGTTGTGTATATTACAGTTCACGAATAAGCCGGAAACTATTGCGCCGAGGGGCTTTCATGAACAGTAACTTTTGTATTTGACAAAAAGACCTTGCAGTAGCCTGAAAAATTGTATATAATCACCTTGTATGGTATTTGTACAGGAAAATTTGCACTGCAGCATATGCTGCTAGGTTACAGAAAGGTATTTATGATGAAACTTTTAACAATAACAGTTCCAAGCTATAATTCAGAGGCATATTTGGATCGATGCATGGCAACGCTGCTTCCGGGTGGTGATGAGGTAGAGATTTTGATCGTGGATGACGGATCAACAGACCGTACAGCAGAAATTGCGGACGAATATGAGAGAAAATATCCGAATATTGTGCGGGCAATTCATAAGGAAAACGGAGGTCATGGAGACGCAGTAACGACGGGAATCAGAAACGCAACAGGTTTGTTCTTTAAAGTAGTTGACAGTGATGATAGCCTTGCACCAGAAGCTTATAAGCAGGTGCTTGATTTTTTGCGCCGTATTGTCAAAAAAAATCATGAGCTTGATATGCTGATTTCCAATTTTGTTTACGATCGTCATGACGAGAATGGTGATGTGCTTCGCCAGAAGTCAATTGATTATCGCAAGACACTTCCAAGGGGACGTTTCTTTAGCTGGAAAGAAATAGGTAAGTTCCAGACAGGTCATTATCTTTTGATGCATGCAGTAATATACCGCACCAGTCTGTTAAAGGGAATTAACCTGACGCTTCCAAAGCATACATTCTATGTTGATAATATTTATGTATACAAGCCATTTCCATATGTGCGCGTTATGTATTATCTGGATGTAGATTTTTATATGTACTATACGGGAAGAGAAGATCAATCTGTTAATCAGCAGGTTATGATGAAGCGAATCGACCAGCAGGATCGCGTCAATCGCATCATCTTTGGTGCATTTGATCTTGAAAAGATCAGCAACAAAAAGCTGCGCAGCTATTTATACAGCTATCTGCAGATTATGTGTACGGTAACTACAGTTCATTATGCGTTAATTAACACAGAGGATTCAAAACAAAAAAAGGAAGCACTTTGGAGCTATATGAAAAAAGAAAATCAAACTATGTGGCGTCATCTTCGTTTTAGTGCTCAGGGAATTGCACTAAATCTTCCAGGTAAGGTCGGAAGAGCGATTGTATGCAGGGGATATGGTTTGGCACAGCGCTTCTTTGGATTTAGTTAATAATTTTTTGGGGAAAAGGAGAGTTATTATTAAGACTCTCCTTTTTTGTGAGATGAAATTTTATGACACAAAAAAGGACCGCTTGCGCGATCCTTGTAGTCAGTAGCGGAAGGGAGATTTGAACTCTCGACACCACGGGTATGAACCGTGTGCTCTAGCCAACTGAGCTATTCCGCCATATTATATTGATATCTATGGGACCTATAGGGCTCGAACCTATGACCCTCTGCTTGTAAGGCAGATGCTCTCCCAGCTGAGCTAAGACCCCTTGACAAAGAAAAGTATAGCGCATATCAAAGAAAATGTCAAGCAAATTTTTCAAAAAATTCCGAAAATTTTTATAGAATCTGCGTGGAAAATAAAAGTAAGTCGTGGTATCATGGTAGTTATAAAAAAAGAAAGGTAAGGAGATTTGATATGAGAGTTGGTATGGGATATGATGTGCATCGCCTCGTTGAGGGACGCAAACTGATTTTAGGCGGTGTAGAGATTCCGTATGAAAAAGGACTTCTTGGTCATTCTGACGCAGATGTGCTGCTTCATGCAATAATGGATGCGCTGCTTGGTGCGGCTGCACTTGGAGATATTGGTCAGCATTTTCCAGACACGGATCCGGCATATAAGGGAGCATCAAGCATAGAATTGCTAAAAAGAGTAGGAGAACTTCTTGAGGAAAATTGTTACTACATCAGCAATATAGATGCAACTGTTATTGCACAGAGACCGAAGCTTGCCGGATATCGTGAGCAGATGAGAGCAAATATTGCAGAGGCACTTCATCTTGAACTCGATCAGGTAAACATTAAGGCAACAACAGAAGAAGGACTAGGCTTTACAGGAACAGGAGAGGGCATCTCTTCACAGGCAGTATGCTTAATTGATAAGCCGGAATTTTATATGGACGGTACGATTGGCTGCGGTGGCTGTGGCGGCTGTAAAAATTGATCTATAACTGATTTCTAGAAATTGAAAATTTGAAAGGATAACTGGAAAATAATGGGAGGACTTGATTTATTCGGGTGTCTTTGGCTCTTTTTCGTATATTCATTTTTGGGGTGGATTGCAGAAACGTGTTTTTGCGTCTTAAAATACCGAAAATTTATGAACAGAGGTATGCTAAACAGCCCACTTTGTATTGTATATGGCATTGCAGCAGTAATTATAACAATTGGCTTTCCAGAATTGTTTGATGAGATACCGATTTTGTTTCTGGGCTGTGCGGGAGTTAGTACACTTCTTGAGTGGTTTACAGCAAAGATTCTTGAAAAATTGGATCATAAAAAATGGTGGGACTATTCTTCTAAAAGATGGAATCTTGATGGATACATCTGTCTGCAGTATTCTATTGTATGGGGTATCTTAGGCGTTTTATCAGTTAAGTTTGTAACACCTGTTTTGATGAAACTTTATCATATTGTACCATCATTTATGATGCAGATTGCATTGTGGGCACTGCTTGGTGTGTTAATAGTTGATATTTTGGGATCTACATATATCATTCGCGGCAGTGTAAAGAGAAATGATACGATTCAAAAGATTGATCACGAACTCTATAGCAGAAAAAAACGATTTGGAAGATGGCTTGAAAAGCATATCCTTATGCGTGTGGAAAAAGCATATCCTGCGATCAATGAGGGAGAACGCGTAGAGAAGGAAAAAATAACCGTTTTTGCTGAAGGCTGCAGTTTTTACAAGCTTGTATTATTGTTTTTTATAGGTGCATTTGCAGGCGATTTGATAGAGACTATATTTTGCCGTATCACGATGGGGTACTGGATGAGCAGAAGCAGCGTTGTATGGGGTCCATTTAGTATTGTATGGGGTCTTGCAATGGTTGTGGCAACATCGCTTTTGTACAACTACAGAAATCGCTCCTCATCGTTTATTTTTGCGATGGGAACCGTATTAGGCGGTGTATACGAGTATTTGTGCAGCGTTTTTACGGAAATCGTATTTGGAAAGATCTTCTGGGATTACAGCGGTTTTATGTTTAATATCGGAGGACGAATTAATTTGCTGTTTTGTTTTTTCTGGGGAATTGCAGGTGTTGTATGGTTGAAAGGAGTTTATCCTTATCTTTCTAAGTGGATTGAAAAGATTCCAATGCTTGCCGGAAAAATCATAACATGGTGTCTTATCATTTTTATGGCAGCAGACAGTCTTGTGTCAGCAGCGGCACTTATGCGCCAGGATCAGCGTGAAAAAAATATTCCAGCAAGCAATGTTGTACAGCAGTGGCTGGATGAAAATTATGATGATGAAACACTTTATAAGATTTATCCAAAGGCAAAGAAGCCAAAAAAGGTTGACAAATCCGAAAACATCACATATAGTAACACTAGAAATGATGCAGCACTGTAATACAGTGAATAAACAGACATCTGTGATATTTTTGCATCATACAATAAAAAAAGCTTCGAAAAGGCTTTGAACGGAAAGAGTACTGTCGCAGGAAATGTCAGAGAGAGCAGGTCTAGGCTGAAAATCTGCTTCGTGGAGTGAGACAGGAAGTGCATCCGGGAGCTGGCTGTGTGAATAAAGTAGCATGGCACGCTGGTTTGCGTTATCACCGGCTGTGTATACAGAATAAGTGTCAGCATCTATGCTCTCACAGGAGTGGAACCGCGGAAAATTTTTCGTCTCCTGGCTTTTGCCAGGGGACGTTTTTTTGTGCGAGAACTGCGAAGCAGTGGAGCAAGTCGTATGTATCAAAAACTGCGGACAAAGATTTTCGAAGCAGGAAGGGAGTGGCATGAGAATCGTTCAATATGTACTTGATGAAATTTCGCTGATCAGAGAACGGGATCCGGCAATTAATTCACCGGCAGAGGTATTTTTGTATCCTTGTTTCTGGGCAGTACTTTGGTATCGTCTTGCGCACAGGCTTTATCTGAAAAAAAGATATTTTGCAGCGCGTATGATCTCTCAGTGTACAGCACGAAGAACTGGAATCGAGATCCACCCAGGAGCTAAGATCGGAAAAGGATTTTTTATTGATCATGGTCATGGTGTTGTGATTGGAGAGACAGCAGAGATTGGTGACAATGTTACCTTATATCAAGGTGTTACACTTGGCGGTACAGGAAAAGAGCATGGAAAACGCCATCCGACAATTGGAAATAATGTTATGATCAGTGCAGGCGCGAAGGTTCTCGGTTCCATTACAATTGGAGACAACTGTAAAATCGGTGCTGGAAGTGTTGTACTAAAACCAGTTCCGCCCAATTCTACGGTGGTAGGAGTTCCAGGACGTGTTGTCAAACGTGACAATGTACGATTGCCGCAAACTGATCTTGATCAGGTGCATATGCCAGATCCGGTGCTTGCTGATATTGAACAGCTTAAAAAGCAGTACGCTAAGCTGTATCAAATGGTTGAGAAATCACAGATGAAAACGAAAAGAAGAAAGGAAACAACATGGAAATCTACAATACATTAACAAAACGAAAAGAAGAATTTAAGCCGCTTGAGCCGGGAAAGGTAAAAATGTATGTCTGCGGTCCTACAGTATACAATTATATTCATATTGGAAATGCACGCCCGATGATCGTATTTGATACTGTGCGCCGCTATATGGAATACAAGGGCTATGACGTAAATTATGTTTCAAATTTTACTGATGTAGATGATAAGATTATCAAAAAGGCAAATGAGGAAGGTGTTGAGGCATCTGTTATCTCTGAGCGTTTCATAAAGGAGTGCAAGCAGGATATGGCTGCTATGAATGTAAAGCCGGCGACAACCCATCCGCTTGCAACACAGGAAATCGATGGAATGATCGATATGATCAGTACCTTGATCGAAAAAGGTCATGCTTATGAGAAGAATGGCACTGTTTATTTCCGTACTGCAAGTTTTAAGGATTATGGTAAGCTTTCTCATAAGAACCTTGATGATCTTCAGTCAGGTTTTCGTGATTTAAAGGTAAGTGGCGAGGAAGACAAGGAAAGCCCGCTTGATTTTGTTTTGTGGAAGCCAAAGAAGGAAGGAGAGCCATACTGGGAATCTCCGTGGAGCGAAGGACGTCCGGGATGGCATATTGAGTGCTCTGTTATGTCAAAGAAATACTTAGGCGAGCAGATTGATATTCATGCCGGTGGTGAGGATTTGATTTTCCCACATCATGAAAATGAGATTGCACAGAGTGAGGCATGCAACGGAAAAGAGTTTTCTCATTATTGGATGCACAATGCGTTCTTAAATATTGATAACAGAAAAATGAGTAAGTCACTTGGTAACTTCCTGTTAGTAAGAGATATTGAGAAGAAGTATGATCTTCAGGTACTTCGTTTCTTTATGTTAAGCGCACACTACAGAAGTCCATTAAATTTCAGTGCAGAGCTTATGGAAGCAGCAAAGAACGGTCTTGATCGTATCTTAACATGTGCTGCATGGCTTCAGAAGCAGTCTGCTAACAAGGGTGAGATTACTAATCAGGAGAGCGAAGTAATCGAGAAAGCAAAGAAATATGTAGGCAAGTTTGAGGCAGCAATGGAGGATGACTTTAACACAGCAGATGCAATTGCAGCTATTTTCGAGCTTGTAAAATATGTAAATACAAATAAGACAGATGAGCTTTCAGGAAAAGCAGCAAAGGCACTGTATGAGATTTTAAAGCAGCTTTGCGATATCCTTGGTATTATCATTGAGAAAAAAGAAGAACTTTTGGATGCTGATATCGAAGCTTTGATCGAGGAGCGTAAGCAGGCAAGAAAGGCAAAGAACTTTGCACGTGCCGATGAAATTCGTAAAGAACTTGCTGATAAGGGCATTATTCTTGAGGATACAAGACAGGGTGTGACCTGGAAGCGTGTGTAATAAAAATCAGAAAGATATAGAAAGAGGAAATACATGGAACAAAATCAGCAGCTGCTTGAACAGATCCAACAGAAATTTTTATTAAAGCAGATGCCTGCAAAGGAATATTCACCTTTGGTGCTTGCTTATATTGGCGATGGGATTTACGATATGATTGTCCGCACGATTTTTGTAAGCTACGGAAATACACAGGTTGATAAATTAAACAAGCAGGCAAGCAATGTCTGCCGTGCCTCTTCACAGGCCGCGATTGCATTTGCAATTGCACCGCTTTTGACAGAGGAAGAGACATCTGCTTACCGCAGAGGTCGTAATGCAAGATCTTTTACAAAAGCAAAGAATGCAACGATGTCTGATTATCGTCATGCAACTGGATTAGAGGCACTTTGTGGTTATCTGTATTTAAATGGTGAGATGGAGCGTTTGCTTGATCTTCTTTCAGAGGGCTTTGTGCGCACGGGTGTGCTGTGCGTCGAAGCACCTGAAAAAGAGAAGCTGCATCAGAAAGAAGAAAGGACGAAGGAATAAAGAAAATATGGGATATCATGAATCATTAACAGAGGGCCGAAACGCGGTTCTTGAAGCATTTCGAAGCGGAAAAACTGTTGACAGACTGTTTGTACTTGATGGCTGTCAGGACGGACCTGTAAAGACGATCCTGCGTGAAGCAAAGAAGCAGGATACGATGGTGCAGTATGTAAAGAAGGAGCGTCTTGATCAGCTGTCTGAGACTAAGAATCATCAGGGCGTGATTGCATATTGTGCAGCATGTGAGTACGCAGAGGTCTCTGATATTTTAGAGAATGCAAAGAAAAAGGGTGAGGCACCGTTTATTGTGCTTCTTGATGGGATTGAAGATCCGCACAATTTAGGTGCTATCATTCGTACTGCAAATCAGGCAGGTGCACATGGTGTAATTATTCCAAAGCGCAGAGCAGTTGGTTTAACAGCGACAGTTGCACGTACCTCTGCAGGTGCAGTGAATTATACGCCTGTTGCAAAAGTAACAAATCTTGTTACTGTAATGGAAGACTTAAAGAAAGAGGGAATGTGGTTTGTCTGTGCAGATATGGACGGCGAGGAAATGTATTCCCTTAATTTGAAGGGACCTATCGGTCTTGTCATTGGAAATGAAGGAGAAGGTGTATCAAGACTTGTAAAGGAACATTGTGATATGGTTGCCTCTATCCCAATGAAGGGTGACATCGATTCCTTAAACGCATCTGTAGCTATGGGTGTTCTGGCATACGAGATTGTAAGACAGAGACGCTTTTAAAGCATACGATGTTTTTGATCAAACTATTTTCAACATGTCAGACTCCGTAAAAATACCGACTGTGAGTTGAAATAACATGAACAGATAGCATGAATTTTGACACAATTTAGCTCTTTGTATAGTCGGAGAGCTAAATTGATGTCTTTTTTAATAAAAATAAAAAAACTTAAAAAAGGTGTTGACAAAACATTCGGAAAGTAGTATAGTAGTGCGTGTCGAGCGAAATAAAGTCCGGCAAACAAGCTGATGTGGCACAGGTGGTAGCGCACCTCATTGGTAATGAGGAGGTCACGGGTCCGAGTCCCGTCATCAGCTTTTTGACAAGGCTTTCTGAGAGATCAGGAGGCCTTTTTGATACATTGAAATCAAAAAGAAAAGGTTGACATTTAAAGACCTTTGACATATCCTAGTAGATAAGGGCATTGCGCTTAATTAAAGGAGGAAGACTATGGAGAATAAAGACATCGTCCTGGAAGAAAATAAAGAAGAAAAGACGACAGTCTCAAAAAATTTTATAGAGATGATCATCGATAAGGATTTAGCGGAGGGAACTTATGACCACGTTCAGACAAGATTTCCACCGGAGCCAAATGGCTATCTGCACATTGGACATGCAAAGTCTATTTTATTGAACAGTGGACTGGCAAAGGAATATGATGGCAAGTTTAACCTGCGTTTTGATGATACAAATCCAACAAAGGAAAAGACTGAGTTTGTTAAGTCTATCACCGAGGATGTAAAGTGGCTTGGTGCTGATTTTGAGGACAGACTGTTTTTTGCATCAGATTATTTTGATCAGATGTATGAGTATGCCGTATTCCTGATTAAGAAGGGAAAGGCATTTGTTTGTGATCTGACAGCAGAGCAGATTCGCGAGTACAGAGGAACCTTGACTGAACCAGGTAAGGAGAGCCCATACCGCAACAGAAGCGTAGAGGAAAATCTGCAGCTGTTTGAGGAGATGAAAAACGGCAAGTATGCAGACGGAGAGAAGGTACTTCGTGCAAAGATTGACATGGCTTCCCCGAACATGAATATGAGAGATCCTGTTATCTATCGTGTGGCTCATTTGACTCATCATAATACTGGAGATAAGTGGTGCATCTACCCGATGTACGATTTTGCTCACCCAATCGAGGATGCAATTGAGCACATTACTCATTCCATCTGTACTTTGGAGTTTGAGGATCATCGTCCGCTGTATGACTGGGTTGTAAAAGAGTGTGAGTTTGTTATGCCGCCAAAGCAGATAGAGTTTGCAAAGCTGTATCTGACTAATGTTGTTACTGGAAAGCGCTATATTAAAAAGCTCGTAGAAGACGGCGTAGTAGATGGATGGGATGATCCGCGTCTTGTTACAATCAGTGCACTCAGAAGACGTGGATTTACACCAGAGTCTATCCGCATGTTTGTTGATCTTTGTGGTGTGGCAAAGGCAAATTCTTCTGTTGATTATGCAATGCTTGAATATTGTATCCGTGAGGACTTAAAGCTTAAGCGCTCAAGAGTTATGGCAGTACTGAATCCAATTAAGTTAATCATTGATAACTACCCAGAGGATCAGATGGAAGAACTTGATGTTGTCAATAACCTTGAAAACCCAGAGCTTGGAAGCAGAACAATTCCGTTTGGCAGAGAGCTTTACATTGAGGCAGATGATTTCATGGAGGAGCCGCCAAAGAAGTATTTCCGTATGTTCCCTGGCAATGAGGTTCGTCTGATGAATGCTTATTTTGTAAAGTGTACAGGCTGTGTTAAGGACGAAAATGGCAATATAGTTGAGGTTCATGGAACTTACGATCCGGCATCAAAGGGCGGAAACAGTCCGGATGGCAGAAAGGTAAAGGGAACTATTCATTGGGTAGCAGCGAAGACTGCATTCCACACTGAGGTTCGTCTGTATGAGAACCTGATTGATGAAGAAAAGGGTGTATATAATGAGG
>OGDN01003233.1_pt1 | contig 17986 bp, 14 predicted proteins | sample 1570271 | NCBI WGS metagenome assembly OGDN01 (sample SAMEA4384481, study PRJEB24528) | human gut metagenome | reverse complement strand
GCCTATCAGTCAGTGCACGTCAACTATTGAAAGCGCCGTATACCGAACGGTACGTCAGACTGTCTAACGATTAAGAAAAATGTTATAATAAAACTACCAAATACAGTATCGTAGGGGGATTCGTTATGGCATATATTGTTGGCGCAGATAGATATCAAACAAGAATGGTAACCACTTCATTAGATGACTTAATAAGTAAGGATAATTCTGTCCGAGTAATAGATTCTTATGTAGAATCCTTAAATTTAGAAAATCTGGGTTTTATAGAGTATAGTGGTAGGAATCGAGGACAATCACCTTATCGCCGATCTGATTTATTAAAACTTCATATCTATGGCTATTTAAATAAGATTCGTTCTAGCAGAGCATTGGAAACAGAAGCAAAACGCAACATGGAATTAATGTGGCTGGTAAACTGCATAACACCTGATCATGGTACTATTGCAGGTTTTGTTCAGAAGAATAAGGCTGCGTTTCACAATACATTACGAAATCTTACCCTTATTCTCAAAGGTTGGGAGCTCATTGATGGAGAACTGATTGTTATTGATGGAACTAAGATCCGTGCTCAAAACAGCAAGCATAATTGTATTACGCAAAGCGGTTTAGATAAAAAAATCGAATATGCGGAAGCTCAGATAAATGCATATCTTATGGCAATCGCTAAAGATGAAGTGCTGGCAGATGATCTTACAGATAAACTAAAAACATATCAAGAGCTAAAAGAACAGTATCTTATACAAAAACAGGAATTAAAAGATGAAGGACTGGAACAAAAGAGTTTGACAGATCCTGATTCAAGAAGGATGAAAAATAACGGCTCATTGGATATCTGCTACAATGTACAGTCTGTTGTAGATGCAAAGAATCATTTTGTTGTAGATATTTCGACGACTAATGATATAAATGATCAAAACCAGCTTTACACTATGGCACAAAAAGCATCCGAACTTTTAGAAAAAGAGTCTTCTACAGTTCTGGCAGATACAGGTTATTATAACGGAACGGAGATAAAAAACTGTGTTGACGCCGGAATGAATGTCTTTATAAAAAAAGCTAAAGCGAATAATGCTACAAAGGATAATGAATTTCGCAAAGAAAAGTTTATATATAATGGTGAAACTGATGAATATACATGCCCGGCAGGAGATAGATTACGATTTTTTGAAAATACTTCGAAGAATGGTATGAAGTATCGCAAATATAAGTGTACAGACTGCAATTCATGCAAATATAAAAAAGACTGCACTACTTCTTCATCTGGAAGAACGATACAGCGTTGGGTACATGAAGATGTTCTTGAAACTGTGTATAATGAAACACTAAATAATAACGAGGTTTATAAACAGAGAAGATGTATCGTGGAGCATCCGTTTGGGACTATAAAAAGAAGTCTCGGATATAGTTTCTTTCATCGACGCAGACAAGAGAATGTTGACGCAGAAGCTGCATCTATGTTTATCGCTTATAACTTTAAGCGATTATTAAGCATGTTTTCAACAGAAGAATTAGTAACGAAGTTTGAAGAAAGTGTGATGTAGCAGGTAGAGGAACACATGTAATTCATTTGAAAAACAAAGATAAAAATGGTATTAAAAAAATCGAAGATAAAAATACCGTACATCAGACTGAATTTTCGAATCGTTAGACAGTCTGACGTACGGTGCTGTGAGAGGACGGCGGTTAGCCACCGCCTCCTACTCGATTATAAGAAATGTTCGCAAGCGACTCTCTATTTGCACAGAGCACTTAGTTGTCATGCATATGAGAAAAAGCTCCGGTGGATCTTTTTTGAGTAAAAGCAAGCCAGAGGAGCAGCTTGAATGGAACTTAGAGCGGGCCGGCTGTAGGCGTTTTCTTATAATAGGGGGTTGTTTTATGGCGGTACAGCATCAGAAGTCCACGGACGCATAGTTCTGTGGCCATGGCAATCCACACACCCTGAAGTCCGAGTGGGCCAACCAGAAGCGTAGCCAGTCCGATCCGCACGATCCAGATGCTTCCAAGATTCATCAGACTTGGGACAAAGGTATCCCCGGTTCCGCGCAAAGCACCGGCAGCCACAATGGAGATTCCATACAAAGGCTCTGCCAGAAGTCCGATCCGCAGAACCCGTGCGGCAAGCTGACGGACATTGGGATCGGGTGTAAGAATACGGAACACATAAGGGCACAGGAACATCATCAGAAGTCCGGTCAGTCCCATAAAAACAGCACCCATAACGGTACAGATAATCCCATACCGCCGGGCAAGAGTATCTTTCTTTGCACCAATGCTTCTGCCGACTAAGGTGGTAGCAGCAGACCCGATACCATATCCCGGCATATAACAAAAGCTTTCTGCGGTAATGGCGAAGGAATGAGCTGCAATTGCAACTGCACCCAGAGGAGCAATAATCATAGTCGATGCGACCTGTGCCCCGCTCATGGCAATTTCCTGAACAGCGACAGGTGTTCCGATTTTCAATGCCTTCTGCAGAATATTCCGTTCAAAGGCTCCCTTTTCCCTACGATTCAGGGAAAGGGCGGGATTACAGAAATAGCAGCGCCATGCCATTGTGAGGCTGATTACGGCACACGCAAGAGCTGTTCCCATACCGGCGCCCATGACACCAAAGTGCGGAATCAGCAGGGTGTTAAAGATCACATCAAGAATACACATTGCAGCATTCAGGATACTTGGGGTAACCATATCCCCACTGCATTGCAGGAATGAGGAGGACAGTGAATTTAACTGCGAAAAGGGAACCATCAGTGCAAATACCAGAAAATAAGCGGAGGAATTCCGGATAATATCCTCACTGCCTCCCAGCCAGATGGGGAGGTGCGGACTTAGTAAAATCCCGGTCAGACACAAAATTCCCGACAGACACAAAGCAGTGAGAAGGCCGTGCCGTTCCACATTACGGGCTTCCTGTTCCTCACCGGCACCGATGTGGTGGGCTACCTGTACGGAAAATCCGGCAGAAACCGCGTAAGTAACGCCTCCAAAGAGCCACGTCGTTGTGGAAACAAGTCCGATGGAAGCAGAGGCATTGGCTCCCAGTGCCCCTACCATGGCGGAGTCAATGTATTGCATCACAATTGTGGTAATCTGTGTCAGAATGGCAGGAAGGCTCAGCTTCCATACCTGTAAAATATGTTGTTTCAGTTCGTAAGAGTTCTGTTTCATAAGTATTATAAGAAGGTAACTGTTCAATACAGCAGTTTGTTAATAGGGTTATTTCCTGGTATCCATGCTGTCACGGAAATTGTGAACAGAGGATTCACGGAGGATCGCCCTTCGACCGTATCATATCCTGCCAGACCTGTCAAGCCGTGCCGGGATACCTGTAACTTTCCAAGTCTTTTAATCAATTCCCCGGTCGGTACAAATAGGAAAACATATAATTTTCACAAAATCTTTGTTTTTTTATCGCAGGAGTCGGAAAAACAGGAAGACGTTCAGGGAGGTGAGGAAGATGCTGGCAATTTATAAAAAGGAATTCAGATCAGTTTTTGTTAACAGCACCGATCCGGGTTTCGGATATTGTGCTGGGTAAGTTTTATGCACTGGCCACATTGCTATTCATCCCGGTTGCGATTATCAGTATTTATCCTCTGGTTCTGAGTGCGTTTGGTGAGATTTCTTTAGCAGAAACCGATCTGGCAGTCGGGGCATTTTTCCTTTACGGTCTTGCCTGTATTACAATTGGAGAATTTGTGTCCTCCATTACGGAAAGCCAGATGATCGCAGCAATTATTTCCTTTGGCATTCTGTTTGCAGGCTATGTAATGAATGCAATGCCTAAGCTTTATATGGTGACCGGACATGGCGAACTCGAACTGGACTCTGCCTTTACGGACATCCTGCAAAAGGCGAACATCGATACGCAGGCGGTTAATCTGATGGATTATGATGCAGTTCCGGAGGACGCGATGGCTGTATTTGTGAATGCGCCGACTGAGGATCTGTCTTCGGATGATGCACAGAAGATTTTGAATTACCTGAATAACGGTGGTGATATTTTTATTAATACGGCCTATACCGGAAAGGATATGCCGAATCTGAATAAGCTGCTTGATTTCTACGGGGTTATCACCGAGGCTGCAGCTGAAGACAGCGCCGGAGATACCGCCGAGACTGCAGCTGAAGATACTGCTGGAGACACTGCCGAAGATATCACCGAGGCTGCAGCTGAAGATGACATCGAAGATACCACTGAAGACACCGCCCGGGGTACACACGGGGAAAATGCAGAAACCAGCAGACAGGTTAATCAGGATACGGTATCTGCATACCTGGACGATATCTGTGCATTTACGGCAAAGCAGGAAATTACCGATGTGACGGATGATTCGGATTATGGAATCAGTGACGAATCCGATACAGTCACCTTACAGCTTGCCAATGATCTGTATGTATTCCGGATCGGAGATTACAATTCCCTCGCAGGCGGATATTATCTTACGGTCAATGACGGCAGCAGTGTTTACCTGATTGACAGTAGTACCTATTATCTGCTGCATAAGGATTCTTCCTATTTTGAAGCGGCGGATGAGGAAGAGAGCACGGAAGCCGCAGATCAGGAATAAATATCTCAGATCAGGGATAACTCAGATCAGGGATAACTCAGGTCAGGAATATCTCAAATCAGGGATAACTCAGATCAGGGATAACTCAGGTCAGGAATAACTCAGATCAGGAATAACTCAGAGCGGGAAGCTCTACTGCGATGGTGGTGCCCTGCTTTGAGCTTTCCGCTACCCGGACGGATCCGCCATGAAGGTCTGCAATTTCCCATACCAGAGAAAGCCCCAGTCCTGCACCGCCGTATTCCCGGCTGCGGGATTTGTCTACCCGGAAAAAAGGCTGGAAGATACTCCGCTGAAATTCTGCAGGAATGCCACATCCGGTGTCGGTCACATAAATGTGGATATTCGTATCCTCCCTGGTTACACAAACCCGGACGGAACCGTTCGTGCGGTTGTACTTGATGGCATTTTCTGTCAGGTTAAAGAGCAGCCGGTAGATTAAGGCATCGCTGCCAGTCATGACACCATCGCCATCCTGCTCCAGCGTGATGCCGCGCTTCTCAGCCAATGGAGCAAGATCTGTAAAGATTTCCTCAATCATTGGAGCAAGATGGATCTGATCATTACGTGCCACCTGTTGAAGACTGCTCATTTCCAGAAGTGTCTTTGACATCTGGGTCAGACGTTCCGTCTGTTCTCCCAAAAGCCGGAGAAATTCTGCTGTTTCCGCATTGATATCGGGATGCTCTGCGGAAAACAGCTCCAGCTGGGCCTGCATGAGCGCAAGGGGGGTACACAGCTCATGGGCAGCATTACCGGTAAACTGCCGCTGGGCTGCAAAGGCCTGATTCAGCCGGTCCAGCATCTGATTAAAGGAATGACTCAGCCGGTAAAACTCCGGCAGAAGATTTTCGTTCATTTTCATGTCTGTAAGATTGTTGATCTGTACCTTTTCTACCTGCGCAGAAAAGCTGCGTAAGGGCTTTAAGGCATGTCCACTGACAAAGTAGGCCAGTATTCCGCTCAGTACGATCACGATAGCGGTAATATACCAGTTGGTTATACAGAAGCTTTCCTGAGCTCCATAGATGATGATGGTGAGATCCTGATCCTGATCTACCGTTTCAGGATCGAAAAAGTCTGTCTCTCCCTCCGGGGTTAAGTCCTGAAGAGATTCACCGATGGAATCCATATAATGGATGCCTGACGTGCACAGCAGAAGCTCCATGGAAACACAGGCAATACCAATGAGCAGAACGGTCATGATCGTGATACGCCATTGCAGGGATAATTTTTTCATATGGTATCACCTCCAATCAGATAGCCTTCTCCGATACGGTTATGGATGGGATCATAGCCCAGTCCGGAGCGTAGCTTTTTGCGCAGGGAAGAGATATGCACCCGGATGGAGTTGCTGAAATTGTCTACACTGTTGTCCCAGACATGCTCCATCAGCTCTTCCTGACTCACCGGACGTCCCTGATGTACCATCAGGTATTCCAGAATGCCGGTTTCCTTACGTGTAAGAGAGAGGCTCTGTCCCTTTACGCTGGCAGCTCTTGTACGTGTATCGAAGGTCAGATCTTTGCAGGTAAGAAGTACATCCTGTTGGGTGAACTGCCGCAGGGTCAGGCTGCGGATCCGCGCTTCCAGTTCTGCCAGGTGAAAGGGCTTGGCCAGATAGTCGTTGGCTCCGGCATCCAGTCCGGCCACCTTATCCTCCACTCCACTCCGGGCAGAGAGGATCAGAACCCGCGTTTCGTGGTCAGTCTGCCGTAAAGTACGCAGTACAGTCATGCCATCTTTGCCGGGCAGGTTCAGATCAAGCAGTACCAGATCATAGTGTTCCGTATATAACAGCTCCAGTGCTTCTTCTCCATCGTGACAGAAGTCTACGCTATAGGCAAGACGGCGCAGGTCACGGACAATGGTTTCGCACAGGGCACGTTCATCTTCAATTACTAACAGGTGCATGAAAGAAGTCCTCCTTCTTATTATAATAAGAATCTTGTGATCAGAATCTGATAGAACAGTTCAGTTACATTATATCAAAGATAAATAAATTCCGCGTTAAATTTCTATTCTTAACAGAAACTTTAATTTCCATATGCTATACTGGGATCATACCTGCAGCAGAAGGTGTAAGATAACAATAAACCTTTGCCGGCAGGATGGATCATTCCTTACAGACAGTAAGGGGTATCCGCCATAAATATATTGTAGTAGAAAGGATAAGAACAACACATGAAAAAAAGAAACTCAGCCGGCAGACTGCTGGCAATACTACTTGTTGCTTTGCTGGTGCCGGCTATGACAGCCTGCAGCGCAAAGGATGGAGATCAGATGACAGAGCAGACAGAGAAGACAGAGCAGAGTGAAACCGGCTCTGTCACGAGTGACGAACCGCAAAACGAAGAGGAAGCGCTTGCTCTGTACAGGGAACTGATGGAGCAGGAGAACAAAATCCTCTCAGAGAATACAGATCTCTGGGAAAAGGTGTATCTGGAGGCTGACAAGGGAATGGCCATGCTTGAGGATGGGAAAAACTACGGTGAATTTCTGCTTAAGACCATTGAAGCAGCGAAGGATCAGTTTACAGAGGAGGAGCTGAAGACGCTTCAGAGTGAGGCGGAAAAGATCAGTGAGCTCGAAAGCAGACTGACGATGCTGGAGGAAAAATATCCGGAGGTTGCCCAGAAATATCTGGATAGCGGAATGAGCATGGAGGCAGACAGCGATGATGCGGACAGCGGAATGAGTATGCCGGCAGACAGCAGTGACAACAGCACGGAGACGTCATCCGATGACAGCAATGCACAGAAGTTCCCTGACTTTGAGGGAAAGGATCTGGATGGAAATGAAGTAAAGAGCAGTGAGCTGTTTGCAGGTAATGCCGTTACGGTTGTGAATTTCTGGTTTACCACCTGTGGACCCTGTGTGGGTGAGCTTTCAGAGCTGGATGCGCTGAATAAGGAGCTTGAAGGAAAAGGAGGAGCGCTGATTGGTGTGAATTCCTTTACACTGGACGGTAATGAGAACGAAATTGCAGAAGCAAAGGACGTGCTGGCAAAGAATGGTGCAGCTTATCAGAACGTGTATTTTGCATCTGACAGCGAGGCAGGAAAATTTACAATGAATATTTATGCCTACCCGACTACTTATGTGGTTGACCGCAACGGCAACCTGGTAGGTGATCCTATCGTAGGTGCCATCACGGAAAAGAAGCAGAAGAAGATGCTTGAGGATCTGATTGATCAGGCACTTGCAGCTGATCAGCAACAATAGTTGATAGAGCCTTACCTTTCGTGCTAAAATAGTAACGGTTCAGAGCAACCGCAAGCTGTAGATTACACGGAAACAGAGGTCGAAATGCCAGAAGAAATAACACATAAGCGCCGCGTGCGTTATAAGGGAACACATCCCAGAACATTTGAAGAAAAGTATAAAGAGCATGATCCTGAGAAATATGCCGATACAGTAGCAAGGGTAATTGAGAAGGGTAGTACTCCGGCAGGAATGCATATTCCCATCATGGTAAAGGAGATCCTGGAATTTTTACAGATCCGTCCGGGACAAAAGGGACTGGATGCAACACTTGGCTACGGCGGACACACCCGGAAGATGCTGGAAAAGCTGACAGAGGTGTCAGGAACATCAGAGCTGACTGGTGAAGTTTATATAAAGGATGACGCTCAGACAAAGGATGATTCATGGGAAAATCCAGAGGAGAATTCGGAGGACAATTCAAGGGATAATCCAGCGGACAATCCAGAGGACAACTCAAGGAATAATCCAAAGGACAATCCAGAGGAAGTGTTTAGAGAGAAAGCTCCGGAGGGACATCTGTATGCACTTGATGTTGATCCCATCGAAATTGTAAAGACCGGAGAACGGCTTCAAAAAGCAGGATATGGAGAAGAAATCCTCACGATTCTTCAACAGAACTTTGCCAATCTGGAAACGGTAGCAAAGGAATATGGTCCGTTTGATTTTATGCTGGCGGATCTTGGTGTGTCCTCCATGCAGATTGATGATCCGAAACGAGGATTTTCCTATAAGGCAGACGGACCGCTTGACCTGCGTCTTGATCCGCAGCACGGGATTCCGGCTTCACAGAGGCTTAGGGAGCTTAACAGGGAGGAACTGATCGGAATGCTGGTGGAAAATTCCGATGAACCCTATGCGGAGCAGATTGCATCCGAGATCTGCAAAACATTCAAAAAGGGAGGAAGCATGGATACCACAACGGCATTACGTGAGGCTATTGAACGTGCATTGTGTTTTCTTCCGGAGAATAAAGAAAAGAAGGATATTTTAAAGAAGACCTGTCAACGTGTATTTCAGGCACTGCGTATTGATGTGAACAGTGAATTTGAAGTTCTGGAGGCGTTTCTGAATGCACTTCCGGAGGCATTGGCGGATGGGGGAAGAGTGGCAATCCTTACGTTCCATTCCGGAGAAGACCGTCTGGTAAAAAAGGCATTCCAGCAGTACTATCGGGAAGGAATTTTTGAAGAGATTGCAACAGATGTCATCCGTCCCACTGCGGAAGAATGCCGTCAGAACGGTCGTGCCCGGTCAACCAAGATGCGCTGGGCCATCCGTGCAGGGCGGTAAATTATCTGGTAACAGTACAATCATTTATTCATACAGAATAGTAATTTTATATGGCGAAGTAACCACATGAGGTAAACTACGCTGCGCGATAGCCTGGCTGGGCTGTGGCGCAGCTTTTGTTTTCACGAGATTATTCCAAGCCACTCCGTTTCTGGTGTGATCAGCTGCCATGAGATTTCCGGGAACCATTCCGTCATAAGATTTCCAGGAACCACTCTGTCATAAACTTTGCAGGAATCATTCTGCCACAAGAATTGCAGGAACCATTCTGTCATAAGATTTTCAGGAACCATTCTTGACATAATGTATGACACACAGTATACTATATTAAAATAATAGTGTGCGATACACAATAATGTGTGATTAATATTTGCATTTTAAGAAACGATAATTTGAAAGATAATTTGAAGGGGGAAATAGGGTGAATTGTGATGAAATTGTTTCAGGATTAATTTTGGAATTCCGAAGAGGAACACTCATCATGGTAGTGTTGGCACAACTGAATAAACCAATGTATGGATATTCACTGGTAAAGGAATTAGAGGGAAAAGGTATTCCGATAGAAGGCAACACATTATATCCTTTACTGAGAAGACTGGAGAGTCAGGGGTTGCTAAAAAGTGAATGGGAAACTGACGCAGCGAAGCCGAGAAAGTATTATATCATCACGGAAGACGGGAAGCTGGTTTATAAAAAAATAAAGGCACACTGGGAAAAGTTTTCCCGGTCAGTCAATGCGCTTATGGAGGAAGAATAGATGGTAAAAAATGATTTGATCGACAGATATATTTATGCAGTTACGAAACATATGAAATCTGCCATGAAAAAGGATGTGGCAGCGGAATTAGAGACAATCATACAAGATATGCTGGAGGAACGCTGCGGGGATGTTACTCCAACTGAGCGAGATATCAAGGTTGTCCTGACGGAACTGGGAACTCCGGCTGAGCTTTCTTCGAAATATAAGGGTGAAACACAGGATTGTCTGATTGGACAGCCATATTACAGCTTATATGTGTATGTACTGAAAATTGTGACAGCCTGCGTCAGTGGGGGAATGCTGCTTGCTCAAATTATGGCAGCATTAACATCGCATACGATCTGGTATATAGCGATCTATAACACTATTGGCGGAATTTTGGGCGGTATATTGACAGGATTTGCATTTGTGACATTGCTGTTTGCTTTCTTTTATAAAAAAGGAATCAAGGTGGATGGGTTAAATGACGGAATAGATAATTTGCCGCCTGTTCCACAGAAGCGGAATAGAATTTCGAAAGCAGATGCGATTGTTGGCATTATTTTTTCGGTTATCTTTACAATTGTATTTCTTGTATGTCCACAGATTTTATGCATTGCATTTGTGAAAAACGGGGTCGATGTGTATGAACCGCTTTTTAATTTGGAATACATCAGACAAACATGGTATCTGATTCTTGCATTTGGAACTCTGGGTGTTGCAAAGGACAGTGTGAGACTTATTGATGGCAGCTATACCAAAAGAGTGATGCTTACTACCATGATCACCAATATTATTGATGGTGCATTAACCACCATCTGGTTGTTAAATGATAAGGTTATGAATCAAGATTTTTTCGATGGTATTGAGCATTTGTTCGGAAAAGATGCAGAAGTTATTTCGCAGGTTTTTATACACTTTAACATGGTATTTCTTGCAATCATCATTTTCGCGTTAACAATTGATTGCATTGAGACAGTTGTAAAAACAGTAAAATACAGTCATCAATAGGAAAAGAATTTCAGAAGGATCATAAATCTCCATTTACAAATAATAGTAATAGCAGCAGTTTTCCTGATTTTGAGACGGAAATTTTAGAAACTATTAAATGTAAATGGAGCTATTTTACTTAAGCGGGCCGGGTATTTTTGTATTTTCCCACATTTCTTTTGTCATAATGTTTGTATGACAAATCCGGGTCTCATTTAATAAAGGCACAGGAACGGCATCGCAGGTATGATGGTACTCAAAGCCAAGCTTTTCCTGTACTCTTTTTGACTTCTGGTTTCCCTCATAGTAACCACACCAGATCGTTGTCATGCCAAGCTCCTCGAATCCTCTTCGAAGAAGCTCTCTGGCAGCCTCCGGCATATAACCTCGTCCCCAGAACGGCTTACCCAGCCAGTATCCAAGCTCACATTCATCATCACGATCGGTCATGTCAGTATTGCCGTTGAGCTTTAATTCAACCGCACCGATAGCAATATTATTTCCTTTTTCACAGACGGCATAACATTCCGGACCATGAAATACCTGCTCAATTACGTTACGGCTTTCTTCGATGCTTTGATGAGCAGGCCATCCGGCAATCGGTCCCACATCGGGATCCCTGGCATATTCAAATAAACTTTCGGCATCTTCTAAAGTCCATTTTCTTAAAATCAGACGTTCAGTTGTCAGCATGAATGATAATTCCTTTCTGATTATATAATTTCAATGATATAAGATGGCATTAGTATATCATAAGATTTTATATCATAACAGATTTTTTGAGTTGACCTTAGGTAAATGTCAACATCAACATTAATTTAACAATTTGTGAATATTCTTATGCGGCAGAGCCTTCTCAAAAGTTGATTATACAAAAGTTGACCATAGAAAGAAAATGTATTGCATCTATATGTTTTTCGTGTTATGTTTTATAAAAATAAGTAATTTCTGTGGCATCTATTTATATTTGAAATCAGATAGAGAACTCTGTCAGAAAATTCGAGCCCAAAATTCCACAAAATGATCAGAACCATATTGGGATATTAGAAGTATATCGAAACAATCATACTTGTAATGATATTTACAATGATATCTGCAATGATATTTACAATAATATCTGCAATGATATCTGTATCCTAATGATTGGACTTATATCAAGTTAATTATAACTATATTGAAATGTTTAAAATGATATGGAATATGGAAGGAATTATTGCCATATTCTCCGGTATAGCTATATCAAAAAAAGCAGCGATATATCAACTTTTTAAATCACATCCATTAAAGTACTAATATTATGTGTTGGGGTCAAAAGATATTTTGTCCTTAGCTTGATATCCATGAATTGCTCCGCTGCGAAGCAGCTCCCGCAATTCTCAAACATTCGAAATCCTCTGATTTACTACGTAAATCGCTACTTTCTCATATTTGGCGGGTTCCAAGTTTAAAAGTCTTATCGCGCAAGCGAGAACAACTTTTTTGACCTTTTGATCCGGATATCATCATATTATTCAGACATAAAATATGAATCGTTCATGCTCAAAATATCTATATTAAGAATATATATCATAAAGGGAGTATTATGTCATACGAAGGAATGAAAAATAGAAATCAAAAATTACAGGAAGAAATTGCCGAACTACAGCTGAAATTAGGAGAATGTCCGGCAGGGAATCTCAATTGTGTAAACAATAAAGGGTATTATAAGTGGTATTATCATAAAGATAGTATGCAGCTTTATATTCCAAAGAAGCAGCGGAAATTAGCAGAACAGCTTGCAGTTAAGAAATATATGTCAGCACTTCTTGAGGATAAAAAGAGAGAAAAGGAAGCAATAGAGCTGTATTTAAAACATTGTGTTGCGAATGATGGATTGGCAGAAAAGCTTTTGAGTAATAAGGAATATCAAAATTTACTGTCAAATTATTTCCGACCGGTAGATTCATCGTTATCAGGCTGGATGCAGGCTTCTTATGAAACAAATAATAAATATCCGGAGCAGAAGATTTTGAAATCATGTTCCGGTAATATGGTTCGATCAAAATCAGAAATGATGATAGATTCAAGTCTCTACATTCACAAGATTCCTTTTCGATATGAGGATACGTTGGCACTGGATGATATTATACTATATCCTGATTTTACGATTCGGCACCCGAAAACAGGAGAGTATTTTTATTGGGAGCATTTTGGTTTAATGGATGATCCTGTTTATTGTAAAAATACATTTTCCAAACTTCAGCTTTATACAACAAATAATATTGTTCCGGATATTAATCTGATTACAACGTATGAAACCAGGGAAAGACCATTGAGTATGGAGAAGATTGAAAGGATTATTACAGAGCACTTTATAGAATAAGCTATGAAAAGGTCGTTACAGAGTATTTTGCAGAATAATTATAAATGGGGTTATTGCGGAGGGATTTCATTTCATTTTTCCATATCATTTTCAGATAAGGACAAGTAATTGGACATAAACAAGGTAATTGTGAGAAATATGTCCAAAAATAATTAGTAGTCAGGGAGAGGAGATAGGAGTTGATAGTGAAATTGGACATAATGGAGCTTCAAGAAGTGAAAATGTCCAAAAATAAGCCATGTCGGAGGAAATCTAAGAAGCTATGATGAGAAAAATGGATATAAAGAAGCAAAAAGCAGGAAATATATCCAAAAACTAGGAAGATCGGGAAACAAGAGATAGAGTTTATGGGAGATATTGGACATAATGGAGCTTCAAGAAGTGAATATATCCAAAATCAGACCATAGCATAGAAACCAGCATAAATAGGAAAGCTACAATGGAAAAGACAACAGCGTGAGAGGAGGGGGGACAAAATTCTGGACACAACAGAGTAAACACAACAGAGTAAACACAACAGCACAAGCACAACAGCACAAACACAACAGCACAAACACAACAGAGTAAACACAACCGCGTAAACTCAACAGAAAAATACCCCCGTACATCAACCGATGTACGGGGGAAATCTACAAATTAATTACATTTGATCTGCAGGTACTTACTGAACGCTTACAGAAGTGATGTGAGGGTTAACACCTTCATACCAGTATAAGAAGCCTTCCATGTCAACAACATCGCCAACCTTGAGGTTCTGTACTGCCTTGTAAACATCGCTGTCCTTATCGCACAGATAAGATTCAACAGTGAAGGTGTAGGTATTTCCGTCGAGGGATACATTGAAGTATAAGTCGTCGCCTTCTGTACCGGAACCATCCCACTTGTAAAGGAATGCATCACCGGCATCGTTAGCAGCTTCTACGGTCATACCCTTGAAGGATACGAACTGGTTCTGGTAATCAATTAATTCGTCCTTGCCAAGTAAATCGGTAACATCCTTAGCATCAGCAACGAAAGTATCGGTATCTTCGATTTCGTAAGTAGCATCAGTGATTTCTACTTCGCCGGACCATTCGGACTTGAAACCGGTAACTTTAATTTTGGTTCCGGGAACAAGCTTGTCATAATCTTCCTGAGAGCAGGGAAGGTTGTAAACGAAGAAAGCACCGTCCTGATTCTGGGTGTAGAAGGTAGCCTGTCCAACACCGTTGTCTTCCCACCATGCCTGCTTAGCCTGTACATAAGTTTCAACACAAACCTCGGTATCAACAGCAGCAGCAACATAATCTGCGTAGCTCATAACGCCTTCAGCAGTAGCCGCATTTTCAGTTTCAGCCTCTGCTTCAGCTTCAGCGGTATCAGCCTCAGCAGTGTCAGCTTCAGCAGTATCTTCTGCTTCGGCAGCGTCTTCTTCAACAGCTTCAGTAGCATCTTCTACTTCGGTAGCAACTTCTTCTGTTGTATTCTCTGTAGTCTTGGAGCAGCCTGCTGCTACAAGTACAAGAGAAAGTGCGAGTGTTACAAGTAATGATTTTTTCATAAAAAACTCCTCCTAAATAGATGTGCTATCACACATGGTGATAACTTCATTAGTAAAAGTTCTTTCGGCAATACATCGGGTAATATGCATACCTGATATTGTGCATAAGAACTTTTGGTTGCAACTGATAAGGTTGATAAAACTTTATCAATTAACTGCAATTCACATTATACCTTAATATTCTGATAAATCAATGGTGAATTTGCCTATTTTTCCGCTTTTTCAACGCTTCGGATATAACATATAGTAAAATTCCTGCCCATGTAACGGCGAGAGCAGTCAGCAAAAGCACTGCTGTCCGGGGCAAAGGTCCTAAATCCGTCTTGCCGGCAGAACTCATATTCTTCTGATCAAGACGGTAAAGGGAGGTTACGTCCTCAAACATTTTCTGCATAAAAGCATCATCTACCGTCTGTTTCCGGCGGGTGGATTTCGTAACAATTTCGATCATCTGGCCGGCTGCGTCACGAAGGGAGGCAGAGCCATTGAATACCGGAGTTACAAAGGTGTGATCCGTATTATCAAGCAAAAGCCTGGAAGCCTTGATCTTCACATCGTAGTGCACATTGTTATCCTCACCGGCACGGGATAAATAATCCTGATATTCAGCAGAATCCTGAGCCTTTGAAGTAACAGGCACATAACCTTCGGTTTCGGAATATGCGATCTGCACGTCATTGGTGAGCAGATACTGGGTGAACAGCCAGGAAGCAAGCACTTCCTGTGAATCCTTCTTGTTGAAGACGCAGACGGAGGGCCCCTGGGAAATCATCTGAGGATTTTCCGGATCAAACTGCGGAATCATCATAACTTCGGTGTCGAAGTCAATGAGGGCGTCTTCGCTGATGTCGGAAAGCGGGGCATGGGTTCCCATCCAGGTAGCACCGGCAGTTGAGTCAATGGCGAAAACACATTGCCCTGCATTCAGGAAGTTCGCCGGATAACTGGAAATCTTGAAGGTGGAAAAGGCTCCTGTTTTCGCATGGGAAGCTATGGTATAAAGCAGCTCTGTGGTAGTATCGTTAAAAATTTCAATATCGCCGTCAGCGGTCGAATAACCGGCGCCCTTTTGCTTCAACATCTGGATCATCATGTTGTCGGTGGACTTGTCAATAAAGGGAATCATGACCTTCTGACTGTTAAGGGCAAAGGTTCCATCCGCATTCTGCTTCGTCGCAGCCTCAGAAACCTCCCAGATGAAATCCCAGGTCAGGGTTTCCGGCAGGGTATAACCAAGCTTTTCCACATAGGTCTTATTGATATAGCAGGCTTCCGTGGAGCGCATATAAGGCAGGGCATAATAATGACCGTTAAACGCACATTCCTTCAGGAACTTCGGAATGATCTCATCCTGTGTCGGACCGTCGAAGAGAAGTTCCGAACCGTCCAGCCCGTATTTTTCATTGGTAAAAAGAGTATCTAACGGAACCACGACGTTGCTTCCGGTGAGGTAAGTGGCAATGTGATCCGGATAGGTAATACAGACATTGGGTGTGGTATCCGTTGCAATGTTCGTGATGACATCGTTATAAATTTTGCCATAATCCGTATAGAGACGTAAGTTTACGGTAATATTGGGGTACAGATCCTCGAAATCCTCAATCGCTTTCTTGTAGATTTCCGTCTGGGTTTTGTTCGTATCATTCTTTGCCCAGAAGGTGATTTCATAATTCCGGGAGGTGTCGAAGTCTTCCGGAACGGTGAAGCCACTCTGCCCTCTGGAGCCGTGACAGCCGGTAAGTCCCAGGGCACCGGCAATCAGAGAAGCCGTAAGCAGTAATTTTCCAATGGTATGTTTTCTCATCCCTTTGTACCTCCTCTCGATACACCTGCCATGACCTTTTTACGGAAAATCAGGAACAATACAATAAGCGGCAGGGAGATAACCACAACCGCAGCCATCATGGCGGGGATGTTCTCACGTCCGAAGCCGTTTTCACGGATTTCCTGAATGCCGTTGGAGACCAGATAATAGTTCGGATCATCGGTAATCAATCGCGGCCATACATAGGAATTCCAGCATTCAATGACCTTCAGGATAATGATGGTAATGAGGGTCGGGCGGCAGATCGGGATCATGACCTTACGCAGATAGCGCAGATCCGAGGTGCCATCCACCTTGGCAGCATAATAAAGCTCGTCCGGGATCTGGGCGAAATTCTCACGCAGCAGATAGATATAGAAAACCGAGGTCACGGACGGCAGAATCAGTCCTAAAAAGCTGTTGCGCAGATCAAGGTTTGTGATGGTGACAAAGTTCGTGATGATGACAAGCTCATTCGGAATCATCATTAAGGACAGGAACAGGGCAAAGGCAATGTTTTTGCCGCGGAATTCCAGTCTCGCAAAGGCAAATGCCGCAAGAGTGATCACGATCAGCATAATCGCTGTAGTAATCACAGTAAAAATCAGGGTGTTCCATAAATATCTGCCCAGAGAAACCGTGGTAAATGCATCGATGTAATTCTGCATTGTCGGTGACAGGGTGAAGAATGACGGAACGTATTCACTGTTGTAGGAGCTGTAGCTTTTTACGGAGGTCAGGATCATCCAGTAAAAAGGAAACAGAACCATGACCGCCCAGAGGATCAGCAGGGTATAAATGACAACATTTCTGACAATGCCTTTTGCTTTGGCAGATTTTTCAAGCTTTTCGTAGTTCATGGCAGTGTCCTCCTTAATAATATACATGCTTTTTGCTGACCAGCAGATTAATGCAGGTAATGGTCAGAACAATGGTAAACAGGATGATGGCGGCTGCCGACGCATAGGAAGGATAGCCACCGCTGTTACCGTAAAGCATGTCGTAAACATAGCCGACGATGGTGTTCATTTCAGCGGCATTCAGATCGGTACCGAACAACGCAACGGCATCACTGTAGGCCTTGAATGCACCGATGAATCCGGTGATGACCAGATAAAAAATCATGGGAGAGATCATCGGAAGGGTAATCTTACGGAAGATCCTCGCACGTGAGGTGCCATCCACTCTGGCGGCATTGTAATAGGTCTGGTTTACCGAAGCCAGTGCGCTTGTCAGGATCAGAATTTTAAAGGGAAGAACTACCCATATGGTGTAAAAACAAAGCACGAACATTTTTGCCCAGTAGGGACCATCAATGAAATCCACGGAATGTCCGCCGAAAGCCTGGATCAGAAGATTCACCATTCCATCTGTGTAGGCGGTCTTTTTGAACAGAATCATAAATACCAGACCGACAGCC
>OGDN01003228.1_pt1 | contig 18005 bp, 15 predicted proteins | sample 1570271 | NCBI WGS metagenome assembly OGDN01 (sample SAMEA4384481, study PRJEB24528) | human gut metagenome | reverse complement strand
AAGCGGCGAGGAACGACTCGCAGATGCTCTCGGCCATGGGGCGCATCTCCTCCGGCAGCGAAGCGGGGACGCCGCACACCCACCCGACGCACTCCGCGAGCGTCATGCGGCACGCCTCGTCCAGCCCGATGCCGCGAAGCCGCGGCGCCCGGGCCTCGTCGGAGAGTCGCGTGCCGCCGCAAGCCGGACAGACGTCCTGACGCAGGAACTTCTCCACGCGCTTCATGCCCTTCTCGTCGGTCACTTTGGCGAGCGCATTCTCGACCGTATAGACGGCGTTGTAGTAGGTGAAATCGAGCTCTCCCGCCTGATTGGAATTTTTGGCTTTGTAGAGGATATGTCTCTTTTCGGCCGGTCCGTCGTCAGCTCGCTGAACGGCACGTCGGTACGCACGCCCATCGCCCGGCACACGTCGGTCATGAGCGACCACATCAGGCTGTTCCACGGAGCCACGGCCCCTTCGTCGATCGTCTTCGATTCGTCGGGCACGAGCGTCGCACGGTCTACGGTCATGACCGTACCCGTACCGCCGCACCGGCGACATGCTCCGCCGCTGTTGAACGCGAGCTCCTCGGCCCCGGGCGCATAGAACCGATGGCCGCAGTTCGCGCAGACGAGCTCCTTCTCGGCCGCGACGGCCAGCGTCGGCGCATGGTAATGCCCGCAGTTCGGACAGCGGTGCGAAGCCAGGCGCGAGAACATAAGCCGCAGGCTGTTGAGCAGCTCGGTGCCGGTGCCGAAGGTGCTGCGGATACCCGGCACGCCTGGCCGCTGGTGGAGTGCGATGGCGGCGGGAACATATGCTATTTCATCGACCTGCGCCTTGGGAGCCTGCGTCATGCGCCGGCGCGTATAGGTGGACAACGCCTCCAGATAGCGCCGCGACCCTTCGGCGTAGAGCACCCCGAGCGCCAGCGACGATTTGCCCGATCCCGACACGCCGGCGATGCCGACGATGCCGTGGAGCGGAATATTTACATCCACGTTTTTGAGGTTGTGGACGCGCGCACCGCGGATTCTTATTTCGTTCGGTGTTTTCTTCATCTCCATAAAGTCTCGTATCAAACATACAAAAGTACGGAACGGCAAATAACATGCATTGTCACAAATCGGGCGAAACGAAACGCTTTTCGGGACTTATCCCGCCCGCTCCCTGAATCGCAGCGGCGTACAACCGACCGGCCTGCGAAAATAACGGATGAAACAGGAGACGTCCTCGAAACAAAGCCGGTCGGGGATCTCCGTTACGGCCGAATCCGTATAACGCAACAGGCGTTAGGTATTGATTGCATTTTAATTTCATATTCTTCTGGAACAAAAATACAGTTTTTTGTATCTTGTTCCAATTGCTGTCTGCATTACATAAACCGGATTTTCATTTTTCATATCCGGCCGATGTCATAAATATTAAAAAGAAACAACCCTCTATTATTCTTTTGCCCATAAAAAGCATGCATGGCAAAAATTCCCGTCGCCCAGGAGCAGGCGGCCATCTATGTACAGAAGGACGGTTATACCCTTACCCAGCCGTTCGGAGAAATCGGATGATATGAGGACCGGGACACAGGGCTACGCCAATGTCGGTTTCCGGGTGGTCAGGACCGATTTCTGACACCCCTTTCATCCTCAAAAGTGCAGTTCATTTTTAGTATGAGCTGCACTTTATATTTAATAACTGTTAATATAAGCGCCCCGATTCGTCAAGAGAAATGTAAAATGAGCATTACAGCAAAAAATGCAGGCAGAGCGGGTAGCGTGTAAAATCGAAATCTATGTTGATTTTAATTTTTACCGTATATTTGCGCTAACGAGTTCTTTATTAAGATGAAGATTTGCAGCAAAGCTGTGCAGAAGATCGGTTAACAGATTGTTAACCGCCACAAACGAAAAATCCTCACAACTCGCTGATTAGCTTATTGCAAGGATTTAATCGTCTGTTTCCAGAGCGGAAAACGGGACTCGGACCCGCGACCTCAACCTTGGCAAGGTTGCGCTCTACCAACTGAGCTATTTCCGCAATTATCGTTTTCGGACGGGCGGGACAACTGCATCCGCACCTCGGCTCCGGGCTTCGAAACCTGCGTTTCGGGACTGCAAATATAAACCGAAAAATTTATTCTGCAAAATTTTCCGGCGAATTTTGTCGCAAAATTACTCTTGCGCCGCCCGAAACGCAAAAAAAGAAACGCCGGTGCAGATGCGATCGCGCAGGCATGCCCGGCGCCAACGCCCCGCAGCGAACGGCAACAAAAATAAGGCTGCCGGAAATGGCAGCCTTATCTATATACGGATCGCCCTCAGAGCGAATCCCGATTAGCGGACCTTGAAGCCTTCGTCGGCGCGAACCGGAATCGGCATCTGGGCATAAATGCCGCCTTCGAGCTTGTCGCGCACCGACTTGAACGCCGCGATCGTATAGTTCACGTCGTCGAGCGTATGGGCTGCGGTGGGGATCACGCGCAGGATGATCTCGCCCTTCGGGATCACCGGATAGATCACGATCGAGCAGAAAATACCGTGGTTCTCGCGCAGATCGACGATCAGGTTCGTCGCTTCGGGGATACCGCCCTTCATAAAGACGGGGGTTACGGGCGAGTTGGTCACGCCGATCTCGAATCCGTTTTCCTTCAGGCCGTTCTGAAGCGCGCGGACGATCTCCCACAGCTTCTGCTGATATTCGGGATGGTTGCGGATCAGCTCCAGACGCTTCAGCGCGCCGATGACCATCGGCATCGGGAGCGACTTGGCGTAGAGCTGCGAACGCATGTTGTAACGCAGCAGGTTCACCAGCCAGCGGGGACCGCAGACGAATGCGCCGATACCGGCCATCGACTTGGCGAAGGTGTTGAACAGCACGTCCACGCCGTCGGTCACGCCGAAATGCGAAGCCGTACCGCGGCCGCCCTCGCCCATCGTACCGAAGCCGTGGGCGTCGTCTACCAGCAGACGGAACTGGAAATCCTTCTTCAGCGCCACGATCTCGTCGAGTTTGCCCAGATCGCCCTTCATGCCGAAGACACCTTCGGTAATCACGAGCACGCCGCCGTTCTGCTCCTCGGCGAGGTCCGTGGCATGCTGCAGCTGGAGACGCAGCGAATCCATGTCGTTGTGTCCGTACACGAAACGCTTGCCCTTGTGCAGACGCAGACCGTCGATAATGCAGGCATGCGCCTCGGCGTCGTAGACGACCACGTCGCGCGGCGTCAGCAGGCAGTCGATAATCGAGATCATGCCCTGATAACCGAAGTTGAGCAGGAAAGCGTCCTCCTTGCCGACGAACTCGGCCAGCTCGCGTTCGAGCTGTTCGTGATAAACGGTCTGACCGCTCATCATGCGGGCGCCCATCGGGGCCGCCATACCGAATTTGGCTGCGCCTTCGGCGTCGGCCTTGCGCACCTCAGGATGGTTTGCCAGACCGAGGTAGTTGTTCAGACTCCAGTTGAGCATCTTTTTGCCCCGGAAAACCATGTGGGGACCGATCTCGCCCTCCAGTTTGGGGAACGCGAAATATCCGTGGGCGTACGACATGTACTGACCGATAGGTCCGCCTGCATTTTTTTCAAGGCGTGCAAAAATATCAACCATAATGTATATAATTTAATGTTAGTTTCCGTTCCGGACGCGCAAAAGTACAAAAAAACCTTTTTAGCCATCAAAATTAGCCGTTTTTTATTCGGCACGGGTACGCATTTATACTTATTTACACAGGTATAAAAAGAAAAAAGGCCGCTTTCGGCGGCCCCGGAACGGTTTTCAGCGCCGCCGGTCGATCGCATCGACGATCACCGCCACGGCGCCGTCGCCCGTGACGTTGGTCGCCGTGCCGAAACTGTCCATGGCGATATAGGTGGCGATCATCAGTCCGGCGAGCGTTTCGTCGAATCCCAGCATCGACTCCAGCAGTCCCAGCGCGGCCATGATCGCCCCGCCCGGCACCCCCGGAGCCGCGATCATCGTCACGGCCAGCAGCAGGATGAATCCCACGAACGTTCCGGCCGGCAGCTCCAGTCCGGCGATCATCGACACGGCCAGCGCGCAGGCGACGATCTTCATCATCGAGCCGGAGAGGTGGATCGTCGCGCAGAGCGGCACGACGAACGACGCGATTTCGGGCCGCACGCCGAGTTTCAGGGTCTGCGCCAGCGTCACGGGGATCGTGGCGGCCGAAGACTGCGTTCCGAGAGCCGTGACGTAAGCCGCAAGCATCGTGCGGAGCATCCGCAGCGGATTTTTGCGCGCCGCGAGTCCGGCGACGGAGAACTGCACGAGCAGCAGCACGACGGTCATGCAGAAGATCACCGCGATCAGCTTCACGAAGACGCCCAGCACGCCCGCGACCTGCCCCGACCGGGTCATCGAGAGGAAAATGCCGAAGATATAGAACGGCAGCAGCGGAATGATGACGCTGCCGATCACGCGTTCGATAATCCCCTTGAATTCGTCCATCACCCCCTTGAGCTTCACGCTATGGGTATAGGCCATGCCCAGTCCGAGCACGAAGGCCAGCACCAGCGCCGACATGACGCCGAACAGCGGCGGCATCTGAACCGTGAAATAGGGCGTGAGCGCCGCGCCCGCATCGTCGGGCAGCACGGCCTGCGAGCCTTCGAGCAGCGCGGGAAAGACCGCGCGCCCCACCAAATAGGTTCCGAAGCCCGAAAAAAGCGTGAAGGCATAGGCCAGCGCCGCCGTAACGGCCAGCAGCCACCCGGCGGTCTTCCCCAGATCGGCGATGCCCGGCGCCACCAGACCGAGGATCAGCAGCGGAATGACGAACGAGAGGAACTGTCCGAAAATATCGTTGAACGTCAGCGCGATGCGCGTCGCCCATTCGGGAAAGAAAAAGCCGCATCCCACGCCCAGCCCGATGGCCAGTACGACGCGCGGCAGCAGTCCGAACCTGAATTTCATAGGAGAATGATTTTTGTAAAGATAGGAAATATATTCCGAATCCGTACGCTTCCGCCCGCCGCAGGTCTCGGAGCCGGCCCCGCAGACTGACTTGTCCGGCGCCCGGAACGGAAACGACGCATTCCGAAAAGGCGCAACGGGATTCCCCGACGACAGCGGAAGCGGCCGGGGACGGCGCAACGGCAGACGGAGACGACGCAGCAGCAGACGAGAGCGACTCGGCAACAGCCAAGAACGACACGACGGCGGCCTGAAACGGCACGCCGGTACAAAGTCGGATATTTTATGTATTTTTGCATTATGACATCACTATTTCACGACATCATTTTCGGCCCGGTGCACTCGCGGCGGCTGGGCCTTTCGCTGGGGGTGAACCTCCTGCCGACCGATTCGAAACTCTGCTCGTTCGACTGCATCTACTGCGAATGCGGCTGGAACGCCGAACACCCCGGCGGACGGCGATTCAACGCCCGCGAAGATGTCCGCACGCAGCTCGAAGCGACGCTGCGCCGCATGGTGGCGGACGGCACGCCGCCCGACGTCATCACCTTCGCCGGCAACGGCGAGCCGACCCTGCATCCCGAATTCGAAGCGGTGATCGGCGATACGATCGCCCTGCGCGACGCATTGTGCCCGTCGGCCAAGGTCTCGGTGCTCTCGAACGCCACCCAGCTCCACCGCGAAGAGGTGCGCCGCGCCCTGCTGCGGGTGGACAACAACATCCTCAAACTCGACTCGGCGTTCGACGCCACGGCGTGTCTGATGAACAACCCCCAAAGCCCCGCCTACACCGTCCGCGGCGTCGTGGAGCAGATGAAGGGCTTCGACGGACGCCTGACCGTGCAGACCATGTTCCTGCGCGGCGAATGCGACGGACAGAAAACAGACAACACGACCGAAGAGGAGGTCTCGGCATGGCTGCGGCTGATCGAAGAGATCCGGCCGCGGCAGGTCATGGTCTACTCGCTCGACCGCGACACCCCGTGCAGGACGCTCGAAAAGGTTCCGCGCGAGGAGCTGCAGGCCATCGCCGCCCGCGTCGAAGCGCTCGGTATCCCCTGTTCGGTAGCATAACCCGCCTGCCAATGAGACTGCTCCTGTTATCGCTGCTGCTCACCGCCGGTTGTACGGCGACCGCCCAGCGCCGTCCCACGGCGCGCGAACTGGGCGAACTGCAGGACAGCGTGTGGCGCCGTCTCGACATCCTGCGCACGACCGGCCGGGGATTCGCCGCCTGCACACCGGAGCGCGAAACATTCGACGGAAGCGCGAACGCCGCCCGCGCATCTGCGACCAAAGAAATCACAAGCGTCGCCGACGCCGTCCGGTCGTCCGGAACCGACGAAACAGAGGGGATCGTCCGCGTCCGTCTGCTCCGGGCCGACTCGGCGATGAAAGCCCGCTTCCGCCGTTACGTACACGACAGCCCCCTGATCCGGCTCGAAGGGTTCGATCCCGACACGACGCCCTATCCGTCCGCCCCCGAAGGCACGCCACCGCCCGACGGACTGAGCATGGATGCCGAATACGCCTTCTACCCTGCGGAGACCGACTGCGTACGGCTTACGATCCGCTACCGCGGCGATTCGACCGTCTATTTCGGGACGGACTACACCGTTTGCAGGTTCCAAAACGGCCGGTGGGAAACACTGCCGGGCGCCGACGCATGGAACTCCCTGCTGATCGGCATCGGCCGCCCGCAATTTCCCGTCCCCGGCGACGCCCGGCAGACGAAAGAGTACGCCTACGGCTTCACGGCCCGGCTCGCGCCGCGCATCTATCCGTCCGTATACGCCCGTTACCGCATCTGCAAAAACGTTTACATGGAAAATCCGCGCCGCGACTACCTGCTCACCGCCGATTTTACGGTGACGCCCTTCGTCCCGTTCACCCGCTTTCCGGAGCAGACGGGCGACAACAACTGACAAATCATGCAAATACTCCTCTCCTGCGCCAAAACGATGGCCGAAAGCACCTCCCTGCCGATACCCCGCACCACTTCGCCCCTTTACGGCGCGCAGGCCGGGGAGCTGGCCGGACAGCTGGCGACGCTCTCCACCGAAGAGCTGGCGAAAATCCTGCGCGTAAACCATCGGATCGCCGCGACGAACCGGCTCCGCTACAGCCGTTTCCACGACGATGCGGAGAGGGCGCTGCCGGCGCTGGCGGCCTACACGGGCATCGTGTTCAAACGGATCGCTCCGGCTGATTTCACGGCCGGGGATTTCGAATATGCGCAGGCGCACCTCAACATCACCTCGTTCCTTTACGGACTGCTCCGTCCGCTGGACGCAATCCGCACCTACCGGCTCGAAGGCGACGCCGTACTGCCCGGCCACGGCGAGCAGACGGTTTTCGAATATTGGCAGGACAAACTGACGGACGCCTTTCTGGAGAAGATCAAGGCCGACGACGGCATACTGGTCAATCTGGCCAGCAGTGAGATGAAGCGGCTGTTCGACTGGAAGCGCATCTGCCGCGAGGTGCGGGTCGTCACCCCCGAATTCCGCATCCGCGAAGACGACCGGCTGAAAACCGTCGTGGTATATACGAAAATGTGCCGCGGCGAAATGACCCGTCACATCCTCAAAAACCGCATCGGCGATCCGCAGCAGCTGAAAGCGTTCGAGTGGGAAGGCTTCCGGCAGGACGCGGCGCTCAGCAAAGCCGACGACTGGGTGTTTACGATGTAAGGAGTCCGGATATTATTCGGCGCAGACCGGCGCCTGTTTCGTTTCGAGCAGGGCTTTCAGAATACCCTCCTCGTCATAGCCGCAGAGGGCGTAGAGCTGAGCCGGAGTTCCGTGTTCGACCCACTCGTCGCCGATGCCCAGCGAACGCACCGAAACGTCCAGCCCGCGTGCATTGAAAAATGCCGCGACGGCTTCGCCGACGCCTCCGCGCAGGGCGCCATCCTCGACCGTCACCACGCGGCGGAACTTCGCGCCCACTTCGAGGAGCAGTTCCTCGTCGAGAGGTTTGGCGAAGCGCAGGTCGTAATGGGCCGCGCTCACCCCTTCTTCGGCAGCGCGTACGGCAGCGCGTGCAGCGGCATTGCCGACCGTTCCGACGGTCACCAGCGCCACATCCGCTCCGTCGCGGAGCTTGCGCCCCCGGCCCACGGGCAGGGTTTCGAACCGCGCACCGCGCCACATCCGGCCTTCGCCGCAGCCGCGGGGATAGCGAATCATGAAGGGATGGCCGTACTGCAGCCCCGTATACATCATGCCGCGCAGTTCCAGTTCGTCCATCGGCGCAGCGATCGCCAGTGTCGGCACGCAGCCGAAGGCCGCCATGTCGAAGACTCCGTGATGCGTCACGCCGTCCTCGCCGACCAGACCGCCCCGGTCGAGACACATCACCACCGGAAGATCCTGAATGGCGACGTCGTGGATCACATTGTCGTAAGCCCGCTGCATGAAGGTCGAATAGATATTGCAGAAGGGCACCATGCCCGCGGCGGCGAGTCCCGCCGAGAAAGTCACGGCATGCCCCTCGGCGATGCCCACGTCGAAACAGCGCGACGGCATGGCCTGCATCAGCAGATTCATCGAGCAGCCCGACGGCATGGCGGGCGTGACGCCCACGACGCGGCTGTCGCGTTCGGCAAGTTCGACGAGCGTCTCGCCGAAAACGTCCTGATAGCGCGACGCCGAACCCGGCGACGAAATCCGCTCGCCCGTATCGGGATTGAACCGCCCCGGCGCATGCCAGACGGGCTGGTTGTGTTCGGCGGGCAGGTAGCCCTTGCCCTTTACGGTCATGACGTGCAGCAGCTTGGGTCCCTCTATGTCGCGCAGCGCGCGAAGCGTCCGCACCAACTCCTTGAGGTTGTGGCCGTCCACGGGTCCGAAATAGCGGAAATTGAGACTTTCGAACAGATTGCTCTTGTTGAGCAGTCCCTGCTTGACGGCGTTGCCCGCCTTCTGGCAGAGACGCAGCAGGCGCGGCGTATGCGAAAGAATGCCCCACAACCGTTGCTTGAAGCGGTTGTAGTGGACCGAAGTCGAAATCTTGAGCAGGTAGTTTTTCAGCGCACCCGTGGCCTGATCGATCGCCATGTTGTTGTCGTTCAGAATCACCAGCAGGTTGGTGCGCTTGCTGGCCCCGGCGTTGTTCAGCCCTTCGAAGGCCAGCCCGCCGGTCATCGAACCGTCGCCGATGACGGCCACGACCCGATGCTTCTCGCCCCGCAGTTCGGCCGCCTTGGCCATGCCGAAGGCCGCCGAGATCGACACCGAGGCGTGCCCCCCGCCGAAAGCGTCGTATTCGCTCTCGGACATGCGCGGGAAGCCGCTGATGCCCCCCAGCCGGCGCTTGGTTTTGAACGCTTCGCGGCGGCCCGTGATGATCTTGTGGGCATAGGTCTGGTGCCCCACGTCCCACACGATCTTATCGGCGGGCGTGTCGAAGACATAATGCAGGGCGGCGGCCAGCTCCACGGCCCCCAGACTCGACGCGAGGTGTCCGGGATTTACCGAACATTCGTCGACGATATAGCGTCGCAACTCGTCGCAGTAAGCGCGCAACTCCTCCGCAGAGAGCCTTTTGAGGTCCTCCGGCGAATCGATATGTAGAAGCAGTCTGTATTCTTCCGGCGTCATGGCGAGACAAAGATAATGCAAGCAGGGCACAAAAGCAAGCCCGTCCGCCTTTTGACCGGACGCAGCCTTTCCGGAACGGCGTCGAAAAGCGTGCGCACCGGACACCGCGCCGAATTTGTTCGGACACGGTCCGGAGGGCGTCTATTTTCTGTAAAGATAGTCATTGATGCCGGTTTTTTTCGAAAAAATTTCTATCTTCGCGTTACGGTAAATCCATTGCAACATGAAATACAAGAGAATACTCCTCAAACTGAGCGGCGAATCGCTGCAAGGTTCGCAGAAATACGGACTCTCGCCCGAAGTGCTCCAGTCCTACGCCGAACAGATCAAGGCGGCCGCCGGGACGGGCGTCCAGATCGGCATCGTCATCGGCGGCGGCAACATCTTCCGCGGACTCACCGGCGCCAAGAAGGGCTTCGACCGCGTGAAGGGCGACCAGATGGGCATGCTGGCCACGATCATCAACTCGCTGGCGCTGCAGTCGGCACTGGAGGACAACGGCGTGAAGGCCAAGGTACTGACTTCGATCCGCATGGAACCCATCGGCGAATACTACTCCAAGGCCCGTGCCATCGAGTACCTCGAAGCGGGCTATGTGGTGATTATCGGCGGCGGCACGTCGAATCCCTATTTCACGACCGACTCGGCGTCGGCGCTGCGCGGCATCGAGATCGAAGCCGACGTGATGCTCAAAGGCACCCGCGTGGACGGCGTTTACACGGCCGACCCCGAAAAGGACCCGACGGCCGTGAAGTTCGACCGGATCACGTTCGAGGAGGTGCTCGACCGCAGGCTGAAAGTCATGGACCTCACGGCGTTCACCCTTTGCCGCGAGAACGGACTCGGCATCATCGTCTTCGACATGGACACGCCGGGCAATCTGGGCAAAGTACTTGCAGGCGAACAGATCGGAACGCTCGTAACCGGGCTTTCATAGGAGCTTCCGGCCGGCACTCCGGACTCCGTGCGACAAAGTGCCCGACAAACCAAAACAACGAAAAAACATGGCGACAAAAAAGAGTAACAGACAATTATGGATCATGCTGGCGCTGATCGTCGCGATCGTCGCCGTCATCCTGCTGCTGCCTTCATGCGGCGGCAACAGCAGCAAAAAGGCAGGCGACGTCGAATCGACGACGCTCGTGAAGGCCGGCGACAAAGCCCCCGACTTCACGGTCGAGATGTTCGGCGGCGGCAAAACCGACCTCGCCGAACTGAAAGGCAAGGTCGTCCTGCTGAACTTCTGGGCCACGTGGTGTCCGCCCTGCCGGCAGGAGCTGGCGCGCGTGCAGAGCGACGTGATCGACCGTTTCGCAGGCCGCGATTTCGTATTCCTGCCCATCTCGCGCGGCGAAACGCACCAGACCGTGGCGGCGTTCCGCGAAAAGACCGGCTACTCCTTCCCGATGGGTCTCGACCCCTCGCAGACCGTCTACGACCGTTATGCGTCGAACTACATTCCGCGTAATTTCGTCATCGACCGCAACGGCAAGGTCGTGCTGGCGTCGGTAGGGTACGACCCCGAAGAGTTCGACGAAATGATCAAAACCATCGAAAAAACACTCGAATAACTATGGATACCAAAACGATTCTCAACGAAGCCTCCGGCCGTATGCAGAAGGCTATCGACCACCTCGAAGAGGAACTTCTGAACGTGCGCGCGGGCAAAGCCTCGCCCAACGCCCTGAACGGCATCATGGTAGATTACTTCGGCTCGCAGGTGCCCGTATCGGGCGCGGCCAGCGTCACGGTTCCCGACGCCAAGACGATCCTGATCCAGCCGTGGGACAAGAACATGCTCCGCCCGCTGGAAAAAGCCATCATCGACTCGAACATCGGCCTGACCCCCTCGAACAACGGCGAGCAGATACGCCTGACGATTCCGCCCCTGACCGAAGAGCGCCGCAAGGAGCTGGTGAAGCAGATCCGCGGCGAAGCCGAAACGGCCCGCATCAGCCTGCGCAACGCCCGCCGCGACGCCGTCGAGGCATTCAAGAAGGCCCAGAAGGAGGGCATGCCCGAAGACGAATCGAAGGACGGCGAAACCCAGTCGCAGAAGCTGCTGGAGAAGTTCTCCAAGCTGCTCGACGAAGCGCTCCAGAGAAAGGAGAAGGAGATCATGACCGTCTGAAACGGTGTCATCCGCATGAAAATCCGGCCCGATTCGTATATTGGCCGGATTTTTTCATATATTTGCCCCTCCTAAACATTCCGTCCCGATGAAAAAGCCATTCCGCAAGATTTCGGTCCTGATCGTATTGTTTTCGCTGTTCGGCATACAGAACGCAGCATCGCAGGGCTACGTCAAACTCAACGCGCTCTATGCGCTGGTCGGCGTCGTAAACCCCTCTGTGGAATTCGCCATATCCCCCAAATCGACCCTGCAGACCGACATCGTGGTCTCGCCGTGGAAGTCGATCAACCGGAAGCATATGACCTTCGCCATCTTCATGGGCGAATACCGCCGCTACTTCAAGGAGCACAACCGGGGCTGGTATCTGGGCGCCAATATCGGCATGATGGCTTTCGACATGTCGAAACCCTATATCGAAGGCTGGAAGCTGAAATTCGAAGACCGCTACTGCAAAGGCTACGGCATGATGATCGGCCTGTGCGTGGGTTACGAACACCAGTTCGGGGAGCGGTGGCTGCTCGACGCCTTCTTCGGATGGGCATGGATGGACAGCCACTACAACGGATACAGTTTCGACGGCAAGGTAGACATGTATCCCCACCGCCCGGTGCAGCCGGAGAACCCCGATCCGTTCAACGGCTCGTCGGAGTGGTATCCCAACAAGCTCGGCGTCTCGATCGGCTACCGGATCTTCATGCCCAAGCGACTGCGCACCGACGGTTCCTGCAGCAGATAACACGGATTGCGGAAAACGGCCGCAAACGGCGGACAAACACAAACGCCCTGCTCTTTGAGGAGCAGGGCGTTTCGTCTTGCCGGATGTGTCCGGACAGGTTACGGGCCGGCAAAACAGCCCGGCGACACTCCGAAAGAAAACGCCGGTTTCGAAACACCCGACTCCGCGGGTTCTGCCCGTTCTTCCGCTAATTCCGCCGACTCCGCAAGTTCCACGGATTCTGCGGGGAGGGGCTGCGGAATCTGCGGGGCTGCCGGTTTTGCCGACTCTGTCCGTTCCGCCGCACGGCATGATCCGGACGGCGCACTACATGCGCAAAAAAAACGGAAGCGGGGTGAAAATACCCCGCTTCCGCGTTCTGACGATGCGCGGCCTGCGCCGCAGTCATCGGAAATTACTTAACCTTCGGGCCGGCAGCTACGAGCTTCTTGCCTTCCTCGTTGCCCGTGAACTTCACGAAGTTCTTCACGAAGCGGTTTGCGAGGTCCTCGGCCTTCACGTCCCAATCCTTGGCGTTCTTGTAGGTGTCGCGCGGATCGAGGATCTTGGGATCCACGCCGGGCAGAGCCGTCGGGATCTTGAAGTCGAAGATGGGCAGCGTCTTGGTCTCGGCCTTGTCGATCGAACCGTCGAGGATGGCGTCGATGATGCCGCGCGTATCCTTGATCGAGATACGTTTGCCGGTGCCGTTCCAACCCGTGTTCACGAGGTAAGCCTTGGCGCCCGACTTCTGCATCTTCTTCACCAGCTCCTCACCGTACTTGGTGGGGTGCAGCGAAAGGAACGCTGCGCCGAAGCAGGCCGAGAAGGTCGGAGTCGGCTCGGTGATGCCGCGCTCGGTACCTGCCAGCTTGGCGGTGAAGCCGGAGAGGAAGTAATACTTGGTCTGCTCGGCGTTCAGGATCGAAACCGGGGGCAGCACGCCGAATGCGTCGGCCGAGAGGAAGATCACCTTCTTGGCGGCCGGAGCCTTCGATACGGGCTTCACGATGTTTTCGATGTGGAAGATCGGGTACGATACGCGGGTATTCTCCGTAACCGACTTGTCGGAGAAGTCGATCTTGCCCTTCTTGTCTACCGTCACGTTCTCCAGCAGCGCGTTGCGGCGGATGGCGTTCCAGATGTCAGGCTCGTTCTCCTGCGAGAGGTTGATAACCTTGGCATAGCAGCCGCCCTCGAAGTTGAATACGCCGTCGTCGTCCCAGCCGTGCTCGTCGTCGCCGATGAGCTGACGCTTCGGATCGGTCGAAAGCGTGGTCTTGCCGGTACCCGACAGACCGAAGAAGATAGCGGTCTCACCCTTCTCGTTGGTGTTGGCCGAGCAGTGCATCGAAGCCATGCCCTTCAGCGGCAGCAGGTAGTTCATGTAGGAGAACATACCCTTCTTCATCTCACCGCCGTACCAGGTGTTGATAATCACCTGCATCTTCTCGGTGAGATTGAAAACGACGGCCGTCTCCGAGTTCAGGCCCAGTTTCTTGTAGTTCTTAACCTTGGCTTTCGACGCATTCAGCACCACGAAATCGGGTTCGCCGTACTTCTCCAGCTCCTCGTCAGTCGGCCGGATGAACATGTTCTTCACGAAGTGAGCTTGCCATGCAACCTCCATGATGAAACGGATCTTCAGGCGCGAGTTCTCGTTGGCGCCGCAGAACGTGTCGACAACATAGAGTTTCTTGCCCGACAGCTCCTGCGAAGCGATTTTCTTCAGCTCTTTCCAGGCAGCTTTGGTTACGGGCTTGTTGTCGTTCTTATACTCGTCGGAAGTCCACCAGATCGTATCCTTGGTGGTTTCGTCCATTACGAAGAACTTGTCCTTGGGCGAACGGCCGGTATAAACGCCGGTCATTACGTTCACGGCGCCCATTTCGGTCTCCTGACCTTTCTCGAAACCGCGCAGGCCCTTCTTGGTCTCTTCGCGGAACAGTTCGTCGTACGACGGATTGTACACGATCTCGGTCACACCCGTGATCCCGTACTTTTTCAAATCCATTTTGTTCATAGCAATCGTTATTTTTAATAAAACATCAAATCCTGATTTACCTAACTCAAATCCGGATGACCGGACTTTAACCGCACAAAGGTAGAAAAACTTTTATACTTGTGAAAAAATTAACAGTAAAAAACGCAAAAAACAGCCATTATTTTTTCCAACAAGCGTATATAATTCATTTATAAGCAGGTATCACACCCCGAAAAGCGGATAAAAAACCCTGCCGTACACCCCTCCGCAAACATTCTGCCGCGTTTCGCGCCGGTGCGCCGCAGACGCGCGGCCCGCTTTGCACCGGTTTTTCCCACTTTGGGGAAACGCCGGACTTTTTGTCCGGGACAGCCGTTCCCGCGCTTCGGGACGGCCCCTGTCCGGACAGCATAAAAAATACCGGCAGAAAACACGAACCCGCATGAAAACCCCGATAAAAACGACCCCGCACCTCTGCTCGCTCCTGCCGCCGGCAATACCGCCGCAGCATGCAGGAGTTCCGCGGCGCCGGGTGCCTGCGCATCAGAACCGCCATCAGACTGTCGCACGCGATTGGCGCCGGGCCCAACCGCTTCGGCCAGCGCATCATCGCATACGACCTGAATTCCAACACGCCGGGCGGACGCTTCTACCCGCCGCAGGATCCGACGAGCACGGAACTCACGGCCGGCATCTACATCGACCGCACGTCAATCCACGTTAATTGGGGTATTCGTCGACGGCGGGCTGTACTCCTACTCCTACGGAGCCCCGCCCGGACAAAAACAACGACGGGGAGTTGCGCTTCCGGGGCAACCGTATCGAAATCAAGGAGCTGGAAGTATTCTCCGTCCAACCGATCCGGCAGCCGGAGTAAACCCGGCGCACGGATTCCGAAAAAACCGGGGCGGGCGAAAGAGAAGATACGGGAATTTTTCCTATCTTTGGTATATTCGACCCGCACAAAATTTCGTTATCCCTTTCAAGCAATGCGCCCGATGAAAATACGACACGACAGAATTTTCTCGTTCAACAGGTACGGACGGAAAACCGTAAAGGCGATAAAGGAGCTCGCCGGCGATTCGGCGGAAACCACCGCCCGGAAACTCGGATAAACCATGGCAGGACTCTATTTCCACATACCTTTCTGCAAACGCATATGCGCCTACTGCGACTTCTACAAAAGCGCAGACCTGCGCCGCACGGACGACGTCGCAGCCGCCATGCACCGCGAACTGGAACAGCGGCGCGGCTACCTGAAAGGGGAAGCGGTGACCACCCGCTATTTCGGCGGGGGTACGCCGTCGCTCTGGGCGCCCGAAATGCTGAAAGGGCTGCTGGAGCATGCGGCGCAGCTTTTCGACTGCAGCGGAGTCGCGGAAACCACGCTCGAGGCCAATCCCGACGATTTGACGGAATCCTACCTCGCCGGACTGCCGGGGGCAGGCATCGACCGCCTCTCGATCGGCGTCCAGTCGTTCGACGACGACTGCCTGAAGCTGATGAACCGCCGCCACACCGCGGCACAGGCCGCAGCGGCCGTCCGGGCCGCACAGCGGGCTGGATTCGGCAACATCACCGTCGACCTGATCTTCGGCGTGCCCGGTTTCGGCGGCGAATCGCTGAAAAGGTCGCTCGATACGGCCCTGTCGCTCGGCGTACAGCATATTTCGGCATACCATTTGACCGTCGAACCGAATACGGCTTTCGGCCGCCGCGCCGCACGCGGGCAGTTCCGGGCCGTGGACGAGGAGGTCAGCGAGGCGGAATTCCTGCTGGTGCACGACACGCTCACCGGAGCCGGATTCGAGCACTACGAGGTGTCGAACTACGCCCTGCCCGGATTCCGCGCCCGGCACAACGCTTCGTACTGGCAGGGGGTGAAGTACCTCGGCATCGGCCCGGCGGCCCATTCGTTCGACGCAAACGAGCGGCACTGGAACGCCTCTTCGGTGGAGAAATACATCGACGGGGCACCGGGCGGGCGGGAGGTGCTGACCGAACGCGACCGGTTCAACGAATACGTCATGACGGCGCTGCGCACGGCCGAAGGAATCGGGATGCGGGAGGCCGGGGCGCGTTTCGGCACGAAACGCACGGCACGCATCGCACGGGAAGCCGAGCCGTTCCTACGGGCCGGCATGCTTCGCCGCACAGGGGAGCGGCTGGCCGTTCCACCGGAAAGATTCCTGACCTCGGATGCCGTAATCGAGGCGTTTTTCGAAACATAACACGGCACGCAACCAAGTGAAACTGAAATGTTAAGTTATTATTAAATATTTTTAGAAATTACCCCTGCAAGGTTGACAAATATAAATATAAGTATTACCTTTGCAGCGGTTTTCAACCGATCCGACAAGAAATCATAAACAAGCAGCACAAATATGAGTAATGCAAAACTGACCCCCGACTACCTTTTCGAGGCGAGTTGGGAGGTGTGCAACAAGATAGGCGGCATCCATACCGTCATCTCGACCAAGGCACAGACCGCAACCCGTAAATTCGCAGAGCACTATATCCTCATCGGGCCCGACCTCCAGCACGAGGGAGCGAACCCCGAATTCGAGGAGGATCCCAACCTGCTGAAAGCATGGCGGCAGGGCGTCTACAACGAGGGGCTCCGCATCCGCGTAGGCCGCTGGAAAATCAAAGGCGAGCCGACGGTAATCCTGGTGGACTTCACCTCGCTGATTCCCCGCAAGGACGAAATCCTCAAAAGCCTGTGGGAAACCTACCACGTGGACTCGATTTCGGGCCAGTGGGACTACATCGAGCCCGTGCTCTTCGGCTATGCCGCCGGCATGGTCATCGCCTCGTACGTCGACAACTTCTGCAACGCGACCGATAAAATCGCGGCCCACTTCCACGAATGGATGACCGCCGCCGGAGGACTCTACCTGCGCAAGCACGCCCCCTATGTGGCCACGCTCTTCACGACGCACGCCACGGTCATGGGGCGCTGCATCGCCGGCAACGGCCTGCCGCTCTACAACGACCTGGCCAAATTCAAGGCCGACGAGCTGGCGCGCCAGTTCAACGTCGTGGCCAAGCATTCGATCGAGAAGATGGCCGCCACGTACCACGACGCGTTCCTGACCGTGAGCGACATCACGGCCAACGAGTGCAAATACCTGCTGGGACGCGAGCCGGACGGCATCACGCCCAACGGCTTCGAGAACGACTTCGTCTGGACGGGCGAAGAGTACGACGCCAAGCGCACCGAGGCCCGCCGGGCGATGATTACGGTGGCAGAGGCGTGCCTGGGGCATAAATTCGCCGCCGAGCCGCTCATCGTCGGCACCAGCGGCCGCTACGAGTTCCGCAACAAGGGGCTCGACGTATTCATCGAATCGCTCAAGAAACTGGCCGCCTCGGACCGCCTCAAACGCGAAGTGCTGGCCTACATCACCGTGCCGGCCGCCAACCGCGGGCCGCGCGTCGATTTGCAGGCGCACCTGGCCGACCCGTCGAAACCCATCGACGGCGGACAGTACAAATACGCGACGCACTACCTCGAATACCAGCACAGCGACCCGGTCGTGAACGCCCTCAACGGCAGCATCCTCACGACGGACGACTCGAAAGTGAAAGTGATTTTCGTGCCGACCTACCTCAACAAGGCCGACGGCATCTTCGGCAAGGATTACTACGAGCTGC
>OGDN01003227.1_pt1 | contig 18005 bp, 16 predicted proteins | sample 1570271 | NCBI WGS metagenome assembly OGDN01 (sample SAMEA4384481, study PRJEB24528) | human gut metagenome | reverse complement strand
CATGATCACATAGCGTCCGACTTCACCTTTGGCAACCTGAATATGATACTGTCTGTTTGCATCTTCTGAATAATTCTTCATAACAATCCTTCCTTTCTGTACGTTCTATACAAGCTAGCGGGGATGGAATTTTCCGGCTCTTTTACTGTCCCCTTCTGCTCTTTATTCTTATCTTTATTTCTTATCTTACCATTATTTTACCACAATTTACGCGAAAACATCTTATATTCTGACTTCTCCCAAAAAACTTTTTAATACCGAGAACCTGCCACTGGCAGCTTCTCTTGCATACTTTGGTATAAAAAAGCCAATGAGGACAGGAAAAAATACATTTTTCACGTCCACACTGGCTCACTTTTTTATATCCACTTTTTTATTTCTTTATTCACTTTGCACTTTTTTAATATAATCTATGATCAGATCTGCTGCATCTTCCAGGTCGATCTTACCGGTATTGATCATCAGATCATAATTCAATGGATTGCCCCATGTCCTGCCGGTATAATAATTATAATACCTCTGTCTGGATACATCTTCTTTATCCATCTCTTTCAAGGAAATGCCCTCGTATGCTTCTTTACTTCTTTTTTCTCTGAATGCATCGTCTGCATAGATGAAGATATGATAACAGTCCGGTGTATCTGCAAGTACTGCATCTGCACAGCGTCCCAGGAATACTCCTCCGGATTTATCTGCAAGTCTGTGGATCAGTGTTGCCTGCTCTTTATACATCTTATTATAGTCCGGAATGATATCGCTTCCGATTCCAAATCCGCCGAAGAAACCGCTGTGACTGCCCGGCACTTTATATGCTTCTTCCAGAATGCTTTCCACATCCAGATCGCCATTTCCGATCTTTTCTGCTGCCAGATATACGATCTGTCTGTCATAACAGCGCACCTGCATCTTCTTTGCAAGAATCTCTGCAACTTCTCTTCCACCGCTTCCGTACTGGCGGCTGATGGTAACAATCGTATGTTCTCTCATTTTACAGTTCTCCTTTCGCTTCACGTTCGATCAGTTCTTTCATGATATCCGGGTACTGTTTATCCAGATGGTAGAACAGAAGCACTACAAGCACACCAGCTGCAACGATCAATGGACCGCCTTTGTAAATGTTCACGATCATATGTAATGCACTGTCCGGCTGAGTAACACTTCCGGCCGCTGTACTGATATATCCGCCCATAGAAAGAAGTCCTGTCATAACTGCAGATGCCACACCGGCACCGACTTTCGTTCCGATCGAACCACCGGCAAAGATCAGACTTTCCTGACGTACATGTGTCTTCCACTGTCCAAATTCTACTACGTCACCGATCATACCGAATACTACCGCATTCAGTGGCGCAAGTCCGACTGCTCTTGCGACACAGCTCATCACCATCCATGGAATGCTGTACGGATTCAGGAAGAATAACAACTGTCCTGTCAGTGCGATGATACTTCCTGCCAGTGCAATGTTCCGCTTTCCGAACTTACGGATCAGAGGTGCACATAAGAAAATACATACAACCAGTGTCAGAATTTCTGTCAGATACAGCGCACTGTAAAGCCATGTATCGTTGTGGAAAATGTATTTACAATAATATGGTAAGATCGTTCCTGATACGCTAAATGACACACTCTGGAACATCCAAAGTAATAATACAGCCCAGAAATACTGGTTGGTAATAAGAAGTTTTAACCCTTTCTTTACCGGAACCTTTTCCGCCTTATCCTGTCCTGCGATCACAACTGTCTCTTTACAGTTGATAAAACAGATCAGAAGTAAGATCAGGGCGATGACTGCCCATACAGTCATTGTCTTTACCCATGCTGCCTGGTCATTACCGAATAATTTGACCAGCGGAGTGGTACAGGTAACGGCAATGATCTTACCGAGCGGTGATAATCCCATTCGTACTACACTTAACATATCTCGTTCGGATGATACTCGTGTCATCATGGCCGACAGACTTCCGTATGGAAGATTGATTGCTGTATAACATACGGTTGTACAGAAGTTATAAGTTACAAAAATATAGATCGACTGAACCACTCCCATCGTATGCGGTACAGTAAATAACAGGATTGCAGACAGCGCATATGGTACGCTCATCCACAGAATCCATGGTCTTGATTTTCCCCATTTGGAATTGGTCTTTTCTACGATGATTCCCATGATCATATCGGAAAATCCATCGAAGAATCTGGATAACAGCATGATCAGACCTACGCTTGCGGCTGCCACTCCTACATAGTCTGTATAAAATAATGTCAGAAGTGTTCCGACCATACCGAATACTACGTTACATGCCACGTCGCCTCCGGCATAAGATAATCTGACCGGCCATGACAGTTTTCCGTTTGCTGCATTGTTCGCCTTTTTTTCTTCCACGTCTCTTCTCTCCTTTTTCTCCATAAAATGACTTCCTTTTCCGGTTCATTTCATGTCTCTCTTGATATGCGAAAAGATCTGTAAATTCATGCTTCACAGATCTTTTCTCTTTCATATCGATGCATCTACAGGACTTGCCCTCAGCAGGTTCTGTCAATGCCTTTACATTATGTCTTATACTACTTATATTCTAGACTGTGATCTCAGATATTTTAACCGGACGGTGCTCTTCCAGAGATTTCTTAGCTGCAAGTCCCATCAGTACCGGCTGCAGTCCGTCCATTACACCAAGCGGTGTATCTGTATCATTTTCGATTGCTTCAATGAAGCACTTGATCTCTTTTGCATAAGCTGCCATGTAACGCTCCAGGAAGAAATATAATGGCTTCTCGCCAGTTACACCGTCTGCGCTGCTGATGACTGCGGATGATGTAGAGTCATTGGATACTGCAACCATTCCTTTTGATCCGAATACTTCTGCTCTCTGGTCATATCCGTAAGCTGCTTTTCTGGAGTTGTCGATCACTGCGATCGCACCATTTTCCATCTTCAGTGTGATGACTGCCGTATCTACATCTCCGGCTTCTCCGATTGCAGGGTCTACCAGTACGGCTGCCTCTACGTATACTTCTGTTGCATTGCATCCTGCAAGGAAACGTACCATATCAAAATCATGGATCGTCATGTCAAGGAAGATTCCTCCGGATACTTTTACATAGTCTGCACATGGCGGCTCCGGATCTCTGGATGTAATCTTGATGATATGTGTATCTCCGATCTTTCCGTCTGCTACTGCTTTCTGTACTGCTTCAAAGTTATGGTCAAATCTTCTGTTGAATCCAACCTGGTATTTTACATTGCTGTCTTTTAATGCATCGATGACTTCTTTGATCTTTGCTACGTCATGATCGATTGGTTTTTCGCAGAATACATGTTTTCCTGCTTTGATTGCTTCTACTGAGATTGGTGAATGTGTATCTGTTGATGAGCAGATCAGCACTGCATCGATCTCCGGGTCTGCAAGGATTTCTTTATAATCTTTTGTAACTGCTTCTACGCCCATGTCTTTTGCCCATTTTGCAGTCTCATCATTCATGAATGGATCTGCCAGCATCTTGACTTTTGCATCCTTTACCTGTGTGCAGATACTTTCTACATGTACTTTTCCGATTCTTCCTGCTCCGATAATTCCTACGTTAACCATTTTTTCTTCTCCTTTTCGCGTTTATAATCTTTTTATTTCTATATTCTTGTCCAGTTCCGTTTTTATCCCTTTGGGAAATCTCCCGGTATTTTTCCTGAATGATTTTGTTTGCAGATTGTATTTTTCATCTATAATCCTGTCTTTTCAGAAATGAATTTTCTTGCTTTCAGTGCATATTCCAGAGGATTGGCTTTTGCCGGATCCTGTTCTGCCTCTACTACCATGTATCCGGTATATCCTGATTCTTCCAGAACTTTGAAAATTGGATCAAAATCAATATCTCCGTCTCCAGGTACTGTGAACGTTCCCATTCTGACTCCGTCTAAGAAACTTAATTCTTCTTTCTTTACTTTCTCTACCATGTCTTTTCTGATGTCTTTCAGATGTACATGTTTGATTCTGTCTGCGTATTTCTTCACCATTTCCAGTGGATCTTCTCCGCAGTATGCGAAATGTCCGGTATCGAATAAGAGACTTACATATTCCGGATCTGTATTGTCCATCATGCGCTCTACTTCATCTGCATTCTGTACAACAGTTCCCATGTGGTGATGGAAGGTAAGTGCAATTCCATACTCATCTTTTGCGATCTTTCCAAGTCGGTTCATTCCGTCACAGAATATCTTCCACTCTTCATCATTCATCACATATTTGTGTCCGAAGATCGGTGTATCAAGCATGCCCTGTACGCTGTAACTCTGCTCGGAAGCTCCGATTACTTTTGCTCCCATTTCTTTTAAATATGTAAGCTGTGCACGGAATTCTTTTTCTACCTCTTCGAACGGCTTCGTGATCAGGAATGCGGAAAACCACTGGTTGCAGATCTCTACGCCTCTGAGATCCAATGCATGTTTCAGTATCTTTGTATCTTTTGGATATTTGTTGCCGACTTCCGATCCGGTGAATCCTGCAAGTGCCATCTCGCTTACGCACTGTTCAAATGTATTCTCACTTCCAAGGTCCGGCATGTCGTCATTGGTCCATGCGATTGGTGCGATTCCAAGTTTTACTTTCTTTTTGTCAAACATTTTTCTTACCTCTTTCTTTTTGTTATTTCTTTTCTTATCTTTTTTGTTCTTTCGTGTTTTTCTTTGTGACTATATAATACTAAGAATCCTCCATATCCGGCATTGGTAGAATCTTTTGAAACGTGTATTTTATTTTTGGATGATTTTCCCAGAATTTTTGTGTCTTTTTTTCAGGTGTTGTGATCCGTGCTTTTTGTGTTTTTTTTTTGGGTTTTATTTTTTGGTTCTTCTTTGTGCTTTGTTTTCCCCCCGATTCTGCACGCAAAAAAAGAGACAATTATTTTTCTGTTATCTCTTGAAAAATAATCGTCTCTTTTTTCCAGGCTATTTATTTCTATATTCAGTTATCCACCATATCTGTTTCCGCTCTGTTCAAGTCTCTTTCCTTACGGGGATCTATTATAAGCTAAAAACGTTTTCTGTACTGTGCCGGACTCATTCCTTCTGCTTTCTTAAATACTTTTGAAAAATAATGATAATCATTGAAGCCGGATTCGTCTGCCACCTGCCACATCTTAAGATTCGTCTCTCTTAATAATTTCTTCGCATGTTCCATCCTGAGATTCAACAGATAATTCGCAAATCCGATTCCCATCTCCTGACTGAACAGGTAACTTAGATAGGTACTGTTGACTCCCGCCGCATCTGCCGCATCACCAAGACCAACCGCCTCCCGGTAATGTCCGACTGCATAATCGGCTGCGATCTTAACCGGCTGGCTTAGATCCTCCGGAATCTCCTGATCCATGTATTCAAATACCTGATCCGCAAGCCGTTCCAGTTCTTTTCTGACATCCCCGATATAGTGGAATGAAGTCTCTGTTCCTATATTTTCCACCTGCATTCTTTGTTCCAGTCTCCGGAACCACTGCTTCACGATCTGACTATCACACCGCTCTCTTTTCAGTGCCTGTACCGCCGTCTCCGCCATCTCAAGAAATGCCTCTTTTTCGTTCTTCCTTTTCAGGCGCTCTGCTTCTTTTGTAAGCATTTCCGCCTCTTCCGGAAGTTCTTTTCCCATCGTCTTATCTGCTTCGTAATATGCAATTCCATCTTTTTCATAGAAACTGTTTTTTACCATCATTCTGGCCTGCTGGTAAGCCTGGCTCAGCGCATCTGCTCCTATACAGATGTTGCTGACGCCAATCTTGTAAACATCCTCTTCTTCTGCACAGATTTTATAACAGGCGGATGCCATCCCAGTCAGGCGCTGGTACATCACGCTGCTTTTATATTCATCCGACAGATCCAGAAAACAGCAATAGGTTCCGTTTCCCAGATAGATGATTTCCTTTTCCAGTTCGGATTCACTGAACCTTGACTGTATCTTCTCCTGCATGCGCCGGTAGAATTCCAGGCTGTACTGCTCTTTTCTTGCTTCTTCCAGCGGATCATCTGTATGCTCTGTTTCTTCTCTTTTGATCACGATCACTGCACTGTTCTTATATTGTCCGCGGATTCCCGCATGGATTCTTTTTTCTTCCCGTTCTTTTCCGGACAGAATTCCTGCCAGGATCTGATTAAAGAACAGGAATTTTTCGTTCATATTTCCGGTCCGGGCTGTCTTTTCCTCTTTTGTCTGTCCGCATGATTGTGTTTCATTCTTTTCCGCAGCTGTGTCTTCTCTGTTCTGATCAATATGTTCTTTCGCTGCCTCAAGTACCGTATACAGACTCTCTTCATTCAATGTATTCTTTAATACATACTCGTCTGCCCCTTCTTTCATCGCTTTTTTTACATATTCGAATTCATCGTGGCAGCTCAGCACGATCACATAGATGTCCGGATACTTTTTCCGGATTTCCCGGATCAGCCCGATCCCATCCATCAGCGGCATTGCAATATCAGTCACCACCAGATCGACCGGTTCTTTTTCCAGCACTTCCAGTGCCTCTTCCCCGTCTCTTACATCTGCCCTGATCTCAAATCCCGCCTTTTCCCATGACGATAACATCTTCAGATAACTCCGTACAAGAAAGTCATCGTCTGCCAGTAATGCTTTTCTCATGATTCTTCATCCCCGCTTCTGTTTACAGGCAGATAGATCGTTGCCTCTGTACCTTCTCCGCTGCTTTCCAGCGTAAGCTTTGCCTGTGTACCATAGTATAATTTCAATCTTTCCTGGATATTCGGTATTCCGACTGCTGTCAGTCCTTTTGTCTTCTTTCCCTTCTTTTTTAGCAGTTCTTCTATCTGCTCCTGCGTCATTCCTCTTCCGTTATCCCTGACCTTCATATATAATCTGGAACCGGAGGTATACGCTTCTATCGTCAGTTGCTTCCTGTCATGCTTCAGATCCAGTCCGTGGATCAGTGCATTCTCCACCAGTGGCTGCAGGATCAGTCTCGGTATCCTGCACTGTTCTGCTTCCCGTTCCATCTGGTATACGACCTGATATTCCTCTCCGTTACGGAACTCCTGCAGATGGATATAATTTTTCAGAACCTGCATCTCTTCTGCAACCGTCAGAAATGTGCCTTTTTTCCGTATACATGTCTGCAGCAATTCTACGAAATCCTCAATCACACCCGCGATTTCCTTTTCATTATGAATCAGTGCATAACATTTGATCGAGTTCAGGGTATTGTACATAAAATGCGGTGTGATCTGATACTGCAGTGCTTCCAGCTCCGCATCTTTTTTCTTCTTCTCTTCCTGGATCAGCTGTCCAATCAGTTCTTCGATCCGGTCTAACATCCGGTTGAATTCTTCCGCCGCAAGCCCGATCTCATCTCTGGATACCACCTCTGCACGGGTGTCCATCTCACCGTCTGATATGGACTTCATTGCCGTCATCAGTTTCTGCACCGGCTTATATATGATTCTTGATATATACACTGCTGCCAGCATTGCAATCAGCACGAATACCGCTGCCATTCCAAATACATATTTGCGCATCTGCATCAGGTCGCTTAAAACCGCACTGCGCTTTACACTGGCAAATATTCCGCAGCCGGAAAAGCTGCCTTCACAATAAATGTATATATTCTCCTGATCCGTTCCTGTCATCTCAGAATGTTCCGTCCATCTGCCATATTGTTCCACCGGAAATTTTCTTCCCATCTGTGACAATTCTCTTGAGGCGATGATCTTATCATTTCCAATCAGCTCTATCTGATCCAGTTCCTGATTCGACGGATCTTCCAGATAATCATAACTTAAGTTCTGTTCTTCGATATTTGCACACACATATCCGATCACCGTTCCATCTGTATCCGTGACCGTCTCTGTAAACTGCAGAATTTTATTGCCATCGTGTACCAGATCATCTATGATCACAGGTCCGTTATCTTTTCCACATATTTTTTCGAATTTCCGGATGTTATCCTCTTTTATCCCACTTCTGTACACCGGATAGTCCAGAGTTGTCACCACCTGCTTCTCCTCCGGTATCACCAGATACAGCGATGAGATTGCCTGATCCATCTTGGAAAATGTACGCAATCTTGTAGATATACTGTTCAGTCGGTTTTCATCTTTGTCCTTCAGATACTGTTCCAGATTTTCTTTGATCTCGCTGTCGCAGGATGCCTTGATATCGATGTTGCATACATTTTTCAGCATATTATCGACGGTGTCTGTCAGTAACCGTGTTCTCTGACTTAACACTGTCATATAATTTTCTTCGATCATCACCGCCGACCGTCCATAGAATACGAAAGCCATAGCTGCTGCAGTAAGCAGGGTAATCCCGGTGATTGCGATCAGTATTTTACTTCTTATACTTCTGACTTTCATCTTTCCTCCTGTACGCCTTTACATTTTCCCGGGTCAGTATCTGCGCTTTCAGATAATGATTCTTTTCCATGGTTTTTCCTTCCCGCAGTTTCTGAATGTAATGGATCGTCTCATAGCCGATTTCATAACCAGACTGCGCCGCAAGTGCCGAGATTTCTCCGTCTTCCACCGCGTTCAGGGAATCTTCCTGTTCATCTACCGATACGATCTTAATATCTGTCTCTTTCAGCTCATCTACAAGTCCCATTGCCGTCACTGCACTGGTTGCCATGATCCCTCTGATCTCTGGATATTGTGCCATAAGATCACGTACCTTCTGTTCCGACATCTGCAGATTCGCATAGCCGCTTTCTACGAACTTGACCGTCATCTCCGGCTCTGTCCGCATATATTCTTCAAATCCTTCTACACGTTCTCTGTGTCCTTTCTGTTTCAGATCTCCGGCCACAATCCCGACCTGTCCTTTGTGTTCAAGCTGCTCTGCAAGCTTTTTTGCAAGCCGGTATCCCGTCTTATGGTTATCGATCCCGATATACGGAAGTTCTTCAGAACCCATTCCATTATCAAAGCACACTGCCGTAATCTTCTTTTCCTGTATTTCTTTCAGATAGTCCGGAATATAATAAGAATCGATCGGTGCAACTGCCAGTGCATCTACGTTCTGACCGATCAGTCTTTCTACCTGCTTTTCCTGCACCTCTCTGTCCAGTTCCGAATCCGGTGCCAGTGTGATCACGTCCATGTCATATTTTGCCGCTGCTGCTTCCATTCCGGAATTTACCGACATCCAGTATTCACTGGTATTTGACTTTGTCACAACACCCACAACATACCGGTCTTTTGATTTCTGATAGGACTTGTCATTATTACAGCCGCAGCACAGTATTCCCGCCATAAGCAATACTGCCACTATCTGCATACACCTTTTCTTCATCTTTCCACCCATCCTTTTATCCGAAATATCGTTTTCTTCCTGCTTCCGTCATGTGGAATCACCGAATCGGTTACAGATTATATTTCGTCTTAATGTCGATTCCTGTATACAGATATTCGTTCTCCGGATATATTCCATTTAACAGGATATCGGCAAGAATTCTCGGCGGTCTGTATCCCTGTTCGAACCCGTTCTGATCGATCAGGAAATCTGCTTTTCCATCTTTTAACAGTGCTTCATTCTTTGCCGTCTGGTCATAAATCACGACATATGGGCGCTGTTCCACGCCAAGTTTCCGGAATGCCTGTACGATTCCTTCCTGCCCTCCGGATACTACGAAGATCCCATTGATCCCGGATATGCTCATCATGGCATTTTCTATAATGTGCTCCACTTCGTCTGCATTGTTGAAGCTTCCCTGCACGCCAGCAATCTCAAGCTTTGGCGAAATGTTCTTTATCTCTTCTACGAATCCATCCACACGGGAATTATTCAGCATACTGCTGAAATATCCGGTAATGACAAGGATCTTTCCTACGCCTCTGGTCATCATCCCGAATAAGCCTGCTGCCGTCTGTCCGCTTAACTTATTATCCATCCCGACAAAGCAGCATCTCTTCGTTCCAACAATATCCGAATTAAATGTTACAACCGGAATCTTCTTTTCATTCACAAGCCAGTTTAACTTCTCCCTGACACCTTCGGTATCTACCGGCATCAGTGCCAGTCCCTGGATTCCTTCTTTTACCAGTTCGTCAATTGCACGCAGCTGGTCTTCTTCACGCACGGACGCATTCTCTTTCACGATCACTTCCACACCAAGTTCTTCCAGCTCTTTTTTTCCAGTCTGGATCCCTCTGTTTACTTCCAGCATGAAGGAGGATCCGGAAAGCTGGGTTACGATCCCGATCTTTTTCTTTCCTCCGGTGCTTTTCTGTCTCTTTCTTGCTTTGTGTACATACCCCATCTCTTCTGCGGTTCGTTTTACCATCTCCGCTACTTCCGGGTTGATGCGTCCGCGGTTATTAAGAGCCCTGTCTACGGTTCCTCTTGATACGCCTGCTTTTTCGGCGATCTGTTGTATTGTTACTGACATATACTATCTCCTTGCTTATTACTACTGATTTCCTGTGTAAATCTCCACTTTCTTATCCGTCACGGATTTCAGGTGCCAAAATTTTTCATATAATCACATACCTTTTTACACCTGATATTCTGTATATTATAATATCACGCACTCAAAAAGCACGCAACATCCCATTGCGTGCTTTCGTCATTTCGTAACATTTTACAATTCTATTCTCTTATTAACCTTATTCCATCCTGCTTTTTCGGCATATTGCCGATACTATCGGTTCAGGCGGTATCCTGCTCCCCATACTGTCTCTATGATCTTCGGATCTCTCGGATCGTCTTCCAGTTTTTCTCTTAACCGGTTGATATGCACCGATACGGTTGCCGCATCCGACACATAATCGAATCCCCATATCTTTTCAAATAATGATTCTTTTGAAAAAACAATATTCGGATTCTTTGCCAGAAATACAAGAAGTTCGAATTTCCTGCGAGAAAGCTTCACTTCTTCTCCGTCTTTCCATACTCTCCATGTCTGCGGCTCAATCACAACATCTTCTACAGCACATCGAGTTGCATAGTTATCATTGCCTACATGTATGACTCCCGCACAGGCCTTACCGGAAATCACGGAACTTCCTGAATATAACGTACTTCCCACTTCCTTTATCACCGGATCACGATATCTCCTTTTACGATATCTTTTAATTCAATCTCCTGATCTTTGCCTTCTCTTCTTACTTTTATAGCAAGCCGATTCAGGATAGATAATTCATCTACCAGTTTCTTGGCTTTGCATTCCTGTGCAATCCCAATCACGATATTCAGTATAATGATCGCGATGAAGATCATGTTGCTATACGCTCCCACTGCGAATAACAATCCAGCAATGATGAAATTCAACAGGTTGAATAATGTCAGCACATTTTCCCGGATGATCTGTTTCTTGCTTTTTGTAATGCTTTCCGGTTCGTGCTCTCCTTCGCCTTTTCTCCTTTTTTCTTCTACTTCCTGCATGGACAGACCATATATATTTTTTCCCATAATACAATCCCCTCCTGTACGACTTTGACTTTTTTCAGTCTCTATCCTACAGAAGGGGATTAAATAAATGGATATGAAGTTTTAAATATTTTTTAAACTCTTATTATTTCTTCACATTAAATGCTGCTTTTCCAGGATATACAGCGCTTGCTCCGAGCTCTTCCTCGATTCTCAGTAACTGGTTGTATTTTGCAACACGTTCTGATCTTGAAGGTGCTCCTGTCTTGATCTGGCAGGTATTAAGTGCTACTGCAAGATCTGCAATTGTTGTATCTTCTGTCTCTCCGGAACGGTGAGATGAGATAGCTGTGTAGCCGGCTTTGTGAGCCATCTTGATCGCTTCCAGTGTCTCTGATACTGATCCGATCTGGTTTAACTTGATAAGGATTGAGTTCCCGCATCCAAGTTCGATACCTTTGGAAAGTCTCTCAGTATTCGTTACGAACAGATCGTCTCCAACTAACTGTACTTTGTCTCCAAGTTCAGCTGTCAGTTTCTGCCATCCTTCCCAGTCTTCTTCGTCTAATGCATCTTCGATAGAGATGATCGGGTACCTGTCTACCAGTTTCTTCCAGTGCTCGATGAGTTCTTCAGAAGTGAATTTAGTACCTGCCTTTGGAAGTACATATTCTCCCTTCTTCTCACCTTTCCACTCAGAAGATGCTGCATCCATAGCGATCATGAAGTCTTTTCCAGGCTCATATCCAGCATCTTTTACTGCGTCTAAGATATACTGGATTGCTTCTTCATCGGATGCAAGGTCCGGTGCGAATCCACCTTCATCACCTACGGAAGTTGCAAGTCCTTTTGATTTTAATAATGCTGCCAGTGCATGGAAGACTTCTGCACACCAGCGGAGTGCTTCTTTGAAGCTTGGTGCTCCTACAGGCATGATCATGAATTCCTGTACATCTACTGTATTAGCTGCATGTGCGCCTCCGTTTAATATATTCATCATAGGTACCGGAAGTCTGTTACCATTTACGCCTCCGAGGAAACGGTAAAGTGGAATCTCCAGTGCATTTGCTGCTGCACGTGCACTTGCGATCGATACCGCAAGGATTGCATTTGCTCCTAAGTTCGATTTATCTTTTGTTCCGTCTGCTGCGATCATTGCTGCATCGACAGCGTAGATGTCTGATGCGTCTACGCCTTTCAGCGCATCGTTAATCACTGTATTAATATTCTCTACGGCTTTGGTTACACCTTTTCCGCCGAAACGGGATTTATCTCCGTCACGCAGTTCGAGTGCTTCGAATTCCCCTGTGGATGCGCCGCTTGGTGCCGCACCTCTTCCTACAGTTCCATCCAGAAGATATACTTCTGCCTCTACCGTCGGATTACCTCGCGAATCAATAATCTCTCTTCCAATAACCTTCTCAATTGCTAAAAAATTCTCCATGTCAAGATCCTTTCCCATGGAACCACTTCTGCCTCTCTTGCTCAGGGATGAGACAGAAGGAGTCTGCCATGATTTATTCACACGATAGTTAGTTTTTTCTAACTACCGTTAGCATATCATATCTTTTTAGGTGAATCAAGAATATCTTTTTATTGAAAATGAGAACTTTTACCAGTTATTTTATTCTTTTCAGATACTCCTGAAAGAAAATAATGACAAAAATAAAGACGGCAACCAAAATTTCTTCTGATCACCGCCCAAGGATATATCTGTATGTCGGATGTTTCATTTCTGAAACTAAGCCACCTGGGACAGACAAAAAGCCACTTTTCACGTCCCCGTGGCTAGCAAAGTGCCTTTCCAAGTGCCTGGCAAGCTGCAACCGCATCATCATCCGGTGCTTCGTTAGCAAGGACACAGTCACATGCAAGAACAGCTCCATCAGCTTTGCATGTCTCTTCCCATGTTCTCATCCATTCTCCGTCTCCCCATCCGTAAGATCCGAAGAGTGCGATCTTCTTTCCGCCAAGCTTGCCTTCGCAGTCAGAGAACATCGGCTCGAATTCACTGTCTTCCAGTTCTTCTGCTCCCATAGCAGGGCATCCGAATGCTACTGCATCGTAAGCATCCATCTTATCTGCACCGAATTCTGAAGCTGTTAATACATCAACTTCTGCCCCTGCAGCTTTTGCTCCTTCTGCTACTTCATTGGCCATTGCCTCTGTGTTACCTGTTCCGCTCCAATATACTACTGCAATTTTACTCATTGTTTTCTACCTCTTTCATTGATAATTTTATATGTCAGGCAGCTACCGTAAGCTGCAAAACACTTCTTCCTTGCTGCCAGAGACGTACATAGACATCTCTGCATTTTTTATATTTTGCAAATGTTTTCCGACACGCACACTCATCACAATATACCTTCCAGCATCCCACGCATTTGAAATTGCGTCCCTGGTTCGCAATGAATCCGATCACATCCCCAAGTGGATAATCCAGGAAAATTCCGATTTCATGTGGAAATTCATTATTTTCCCCGATTCTTGATTTTAACCGATTCAGGGCATATTCGATCTCTGTGCTTTCATAGCCGTATTTTTTCAGGAACTTTGCCACTCCTGGCCGGTCCAGACTGACCTCGAGCTGTTTTTTACGATAGACATAGACCAGTACACGGTTCTCCTGTCTCCGTAATACATAGAGACGGATGCCTTTTTCTTTCATGCACTGATTCCAGAACTCCATCTGATCATCAATATCTTTATCATCTGCAAATGTCATATTAAATAAATTTGCTGATTTCATAGATGCCAGTGTCGCCGAACAATGTTCCACCAGACATTTTTCAATCAGATATCTGTTCGCCATCTTAGTCCCTCCTAATGTTTGTTAGAGCTATCTAACAACCTATATTTGAATACTATATCATTCTTTCCATACTGTCAAGAATTATGTACAAAAAAGAAGCTTAATGATTTTAAATCTCATCAAGCTTCTTTTTATTTCTTTATTTATTATTTTTATTTTATTTATAAAAATATTTTCGCTATATCGCACCTCTACTCATCTAAAAGATTCTGCATACTCTTAAGTCCGATTACCAGTGTTGAAGTATTATGAAGTAATGCAGACGTTGTAGGCATAATAATTCCTGCCACGCCAAGTCCGATCAGTCCTGCATTGAATCCAACAATTGCACGATAATTATGACTGATTCTCTTAATCAGACCGTTACTGATCTTCTTCAGTGTTACCAGTTCTTTCAGATTATCAGCGCCGATCGTAATATCTGCGATCTCTCTTGCAATCTCAGCACCATCACTGATCGCAATACCTACATTTGCTGCGGAAAGTGCCGGTGAATCATTGATACCGTCACCGATCATAATAACTTTACGTCCTGCTGCCTTTTCTTTTTCGCAAAAAGCTGCCTTATCTTCCGGTAATACTTCTGCAAAATATTCATCTACTCCGACACGTTTTGCAATTGCTTTTGCAGTACGTTCACTGTCACCTGTCATCATTACAATCTTCGTAAGCCCTGCCTTGCGGAGTTCACGGATTACTTCTACCGCTTCATCACGCAGTGGATCTTCGATACAGATCACGGCTGCCAGCTTTCCTTCGATCGCCATATACAAGTGTGAATATTCTTCCGGCAGACTTTCAAAGCGTTCTTCCATTCCTTCCGGAATCACTACTTTTTCATCTTCGAATACGAAATGATAGCTTCCGATCACTGCCTTTTTACCTTCGATCTGTGTGGATATACCATGTGCTACGATATATTCAACTTTTGAATGCATCTCTTCATGATCCAGATGTTTTGCCTTTGCTGCGCTTACAACTGCTTTTGCCATAGAATGAGGGAAATGTTCCTCCAGACATGCAGCAATACGAAGTAGCTCCTCTTCACTCATTCCGTTAAAGGATACCACTTCCGCTACCGTTGGTTTTGCCTTTGTCAATGTACCGGTCTTGTCAAATACGATCGTATCTGCCTCGGCAACCGCTTCCAGATATTTTCCACCTTTTACAGTAATCTTGTACATACCTGCTTCACGGATTGCAGAAAGTACGGAGATTGGCATAGCAAGCTTTAATGCACATGAAAAGTCTACCATCAGAATCGACAGTGCCTTTGTTGCATTTCTTGTAAGCAGATAAGTAAGTGCCGTACCGCCAAGCGAATACGGAACCAGCTTGTCCGCAAGATGCTCTGCCCTGCTTTCCAGTCCGGATTTTAATTTCTCGGATTCTTCAATCATTGCTGCAATCTTCTCATAACGGCTAGAACCGCCGACTGCTTTAACATCGACTGTCACTTCTCCTTCTTCTACGACGGTTCCGGCATAGACATAATTCCCTGTAGTTCTTCTTACCGGAACGGATTCTCCTGTCAGTGAAGCCTGGTTGATCATAGCTTCTCCATCCACAACCTCGCCGTCGAATGGGATGACATTTCCCATATGTACGACAACCTGATCGCCTGATTTAATCTGATTAGAAGGAACCAGAACCGCCTGATCGTCAGTCTTTAACCATACTTTTCCAACATTCAGTGACATGGTTCTTGCCAGGTCATCTACAGATTTCTTATGTGTCCACTCTTCTAAGAGTTCACCGATTCCAAGCAGGAACATAATAGAGCCTGCTGTGCTGAAATCACTTCTGAAGATTGATACTCCGATTGCCGTTGCATCAAGTACCGGAACTTCGATCTTTCTTTCCATCAGTGTCTTAATACCCTTCCAGATATATTTTGCCGACATGATCGTTGTATATGCTGCAGAGATCGGATATGGCAGTAAGAACTTTCTTCCGTAATGGAAAATGATCTTATTAACCAGTTTTTCCTGATACTCTGCGTTCATTGCTCTTCCGGATGTCTCCAGCAGACCATTCGGGACTTCCACCTCATCATAACGGAATCTGCGGAGTCCTTCGATAATTGTATCCCGGTCCCCATTATAATGGATAGTTGCATCCGACGTTCTGTCATAGACATCGGCGCGAAACACACCTTCTATATTCTGCAAATAGAAAAGAAGAATGTCTGCCTGTTCATGGGTCATACGTTTCTGCTCCATGTGAACACGGATCCTTCCTCTTATCTCATGCTTAATCTTAAATTTCACTCTTTGTCACCTCTTATTATTCTTGCAAAAGCACCTGCAGATGTTCCGCAGGTGCCTATGTATCTCTGGCAACTATTCTCTGTTATTGTGCCTGATTTTTATTCTTCTGTCTCGTCTGCTGCTTCCTCTGCTGTCTTATCAACTTCGCAAAAATCATCAACAACTTCAGCTTCTGCCTCTGATGCTCTGTCTTCGTTGATCTGTTTTGCTTCAGCTAAGATATCCCCGGCATTCTCCTGAACAGTTGTAGCTGTCTTCATCACGCATGCTTTTGCTCTTAATACAGCCGCTGTACAGTTTGTGTATAATTTCTTCGCATCATCACTTGCCAGAATCTTAATTCCTGCTGTTCCAAAAGCTACTCCTGCTGCAAAAAGTCCTGGTTTTTTCCAATTGATGTCTTTTAAATTTAACATAATTATTCCCTCCATTGTATTTTTATAAATTATTACATAACATTTTTCAGATGTGCACCCTCACGAATCCTGTCTTCAATGGTTCTTGGGAAACGCACTGCAACAAAAAAAGAACATCCCTTGCGTTTATGTCCGGCAGTCATTTTTTGTTTCTGCTAATTATAACACCAAAGAATGTTCTTTTCAAATATTTTTTTGCTATCGATATTTTTTTTCAATAACGCTTTGCTATGATTGCATTGTGATACTTCGGATCTTCTGATTCTCCACATACCCACATGCTTTCAATCCTGCCTGGATCACTGCATTCCAGTTCTTTGCAGACAGGTGTTTTATCGTATCGTCATCCAGCTCGATCGTGCATGCATTCTGTAGTTCACAATTCGGATCACATGCAACTTTATACATATTTCTGCGGTTGATCGCGCCAATCTCTTCCAGCTTGTTGATCATCCGGTATACTGTTGCCGTACCGATACTTGGATCAATCTTGGATGCACGGTAATAGATTTCCTTGCAGCAGGAACAGTTTTCTTCCAGAATAATATCCAGAAGCATCAGTCTCTGCTTGGTAATTCTGCATCCACTGGCTTTTAGTTTCTGTACAATTGCTTCTTTTGCCTTATCCACCTGCTTGACCTCCTGTCGTATCATTTATGACGTATACTGATCTGTGTCTCATTTTCTATGTATGATTTTCGTATATTTATTCTGTAATAGAAGCGACCTTAAATCCTGCCTTTTCTACTGCCTTTTTCAAAGCATCATTGGCAATCTCGCGGTCATAAGAGACAACTGCTTCTTTTTTCTGTAAATCTACTCTCGCTGAAGCACCTTCGATCTCGTTCAGTGCTTTCTTCACTGACTGTACGCAGTGATCACAGCTCATACCTTCGATGTGAACTGTCTTCTTTCCGATCACCGGATTCTTCAGTTCTTTATCATCGGTTTTAATGATGCCGGTTCCGCCGCCACAGCAGGGACTGTCACCTTTAAAATGCTTGATTGCTCCTCTCAGTGCAAATCCAAGAAGAACGATCACAATTAATACAACTATAATATCTGCCATATCTATATCCCTCTATTCTTTGCTCTCCTCATTATCCATGCTGAACTTTTCATCTCTTTTTTTCTCCTGCCATTTTCT